>Ga0180217_1000070_pt1 | contig 223355 bp, 105 predicted proteins | sample eDN3rd37CBELigOP_FD_128521 | JGI IMG/M metagenome (GOLD analysis project Ga0180217, IMG submission 128521) | Enriched Organic Plus compost microbial communities from Emeryville, California, USA - eDNA 3rd pass 37_C BE-Lig OP (version 2) (version 2) ... | reverse complement strand
GCCCTCGGTCAGACCAGGCGGCATGTACCGCTTCCCATTCCGAACAGCGAAGTCAAACCGCCTTGGGCCGAGTCAGTACCGCGGTTGGAGACAACGCAGGAACGCTCTGGTGCTGAGGGCTTGCTTGCTTTTTTCTTTCTTTCTTTCCGCTCCTTTTGCCCCTGCCCTCTTCGTCTTCGTCTTGGTCTCGGTCTTGGTCTTGGTCTGAGCACCTCTTGCGCCAAGCACCTCTTGCTTCCTGTTCCTGTTGTGTCTGATATCCTTTTGGCCGGGTACGGTTAGAAAACATACCCCGTTGCAAACAATGGCGACTTCAATCCTGGCACTCATATGCGCACATCAAACATGAGGTCCGAACAATCAAGAGTCAAAATTACAGCCTCTTAAACTCCAAGAGATGCATTAGAAACCATAAGATCTGGAACTGAAGCTGGACCAGTCGAAGCGCACGAATCAGCAGTCCATTAGTCTGTGGCATGGGTCGTTGAGAGGAGGAGCGACTCCAGGTGTAGAGGGAGGGGTTGGGAGTGAGATGGTGGAGGTTCCGCCTCCACCCCTCATTCCTGGGGTGTTAGTACATCCTCGAATTTCTCATCTTGCCTTTCTTACCAGCACCGCGACCTCCACGTTTCCTCCTCGTGCGTGGAGGCTCATGTAGGAGGTCATGGCATTTGGCTCGAACATCTTCAAAGAGTAAGGACTCAAATGGGTCCATGGGAGGATCATCTCCCTCAAGCAGCGCGAATCTGTTTTGAGGGTTCTGTATCTCCCGAGTAGCGTGGCAGCTGCCAGTCCTTGGGGGATATATCCTTCGTGATGACGAAACCTAACGCATCTAGCCCTGGGTCGACTCAGTTCTAGCAACTTCGAAGTTGGAGCCTATTAGAGGACGAGGATGCTGTGTGAAGATGTAGGTGCGGATTAGGTGTTGATTAGAAATATACGCTATACATTCTATTTACTATCCTGCTTCATGTCATGTTGATTCACTTCCCGGGGCAGGTTGTCGAAACGGATGTGTACGGAGGTGATGTACTTCTCAGTATCGAGTATGTTGTCTTTCTCAGTCCATTCTCAGCCTGTTGTGCTGAGCTTTGGCACCATTCCTTAAAGCTTCCAAGTCGACTTTTACTACGGAGAAGTTGACTTGCATTATTGACGGGGCAAGGACGAGTTGTTGATTCTTCCAGCTCTTCTCAGAGACTTCTACGGCGCACGCTGGGTGGATTCTGATAGTCTACGAGCCGAAGAGCTCAACCCCAAGATAGAAGAGGTCAGCAGGATGGGATGTATTTGGAGAGCTCGATCGATAGTCGTAGCGCTCTTTAAGATTCAGACTAATGTACAATGTGATGAGGTCAGCAGGATGCAAGAAGCGAGGTTTCGATCTAGGGGACTCTCAGACTGAGGAGAAGAGCGGACTAACCGTTTCGATTCTACAAACGCATAACCAAGTTCAGAGGAGTGAAGGACTGTAACGAGACAGCAGCTCGAGACGCTTGTTGTTGTTGTTGTTGTTGTTGTTGTTGTTGTTGTTGTTGTTGTTGTTGTTGTTGTTGTTGTTGTTGTTGTTGTTGTTGTTGTTGTTGTTGTTGTTGATGATGATGATGCAACAAAGCTTCGATATGAAACAATACAATCAGACCAGTCTTGGCCTTCTCATACGTCAGGCACATCCTCCAGTTACATACAACTGTAGGTAACTCTTGAAGACCAGTCAAGGGATCCTAAACGACCGTTTCCAGAGTGCCCGTCAGAATACATACCTTACTCCTCTTGAGCGATCTGAACACTGTTGTAGTGCTCACCCGTGGCGTACGCGTGGCGTTGGTACACAAGATGCAATGCCGGAGCGGCGGAAGCAAAGTCTTCGCCAAACCTGAGCGCAGGTCCATCCTGCTGGTGCACAACAATCATGCGCTTGAGAGCGTTCGACAGCGCAACGAGTTCGGGGTGGCCACCCCATGCCACTTCCAGCTTGCCATTCGAGCCATCGTTCTCAACCTGGTCCACATAGCGTGAAAAGTTCTCTGGCTTCAAGTCGGTGCCATCGGTGTCAATCAGGTAAGGCAAGTAGAGATCCTGATTCGCTCGCATTTCCTTTGCGGCAATGGCACGGACTTCCGAGTACGTCAAGGACTTGTTGTCATGAAAATTGATTTGATCCGCAATGGCGCGGTACATACAATGACCGTCCGCGCGAATGTCCTTGATGACGACCTTGCGGCCTGCATACGGCGACGATGAATCGAAGCTGAAGCCTGCCAGGGCTCTCGTGATCGCCTCCATCTCTTGCTTCTTGGGGTCGGGTCGTTCCTTCAGCTCGGCTTGAATACGCTCGAGCTCCTGCTGCTCACGCAGCTCTCGGTTGCGCTGTCGCTGCTGCGATTTGGACAGCTCCATGGTGGCATATCCAGCCTGCAACACAACGACATTGGCATTTCCAGCCTCAGTCTGGTTGCCATTTTGCAGGAACTGCTGAATAGTGATCTTGCCTGACTCGAGATCGCGGTAGCGTGCCCACGTGTCTTGCAGCTGCTTCAGTTCCTCGGCCTGTTTGGCTTCCAGTTCCGCCTCTTTCTGCTTCAAAGCCTTGCCCTTAACACCGCTCTTGCCGAGTGCCTTGAGTTCCTGTTGATGGCGTTGTTTCGCCTGATGCACGGTTTCCTTGGGCTTGAGCGAGTCAATAGAAATTTCTTTTTCTTCGCTCGACATTGTGATTGTGTTGATTTGTCACACGCGCACCGCGATCCTGGCTTTTTTGAGCTTGTAACAGTGTGCGCAGCTTGTTTTGGCTGATGTGATCTCATCCACCCGGTTCCGTCCTCGCACTTTTTTGGATCTGACCACGGTTAAACCTACCTGCACCGTAAAATTTGAATGACCCACTTGTGTTTGAGTCGCTTTGTTGGACTAAATCGGCCGTCTGTAACTCGAGTGCGCCAAGTGCTCCTGGTCAGATCACACTTGCTTTAAGTAGATCACCGTCTGATCTTGCGCTCTTCCGAGATCAACTTCTACAGCACTTCCAAATCAGCTCGCAACAAGCTGCACAAAGACTCACTTTCATTATTCAGGCACACGTCAGCCTTCTGTTGTACTCCATTCCAAGACAACACCGCGACTCGCTCGACTTGACACATCATGGATCAAGACGCTAAACTTAATTACGAAGATCTGGCCCTGGTTGTGGATGCACACTACGTCCCCGACGGCCATCTCAAGCACAATCTTCAATCTCCGCTTGCCAGTTTCTTCCCGGCAAGTGCACAACACAGTCGGTCTCGAGGAGGTTCCACCGCCACGACGACGTCCAGCGCTGCTCATGCCGCCACCAGTGCTGCCGCTGGACTTTCCACACATCCCTCAGCATTCGCTTCACCCGGTGCGCACGAAACGGCTACCACGGTAGCCACCACCACAAGTCCGGTGCCCACGGACAAGAGTCCGACCACATCACCTCTGAGAGGCTCAATCCCCGACAACCACCCATATGCATATGCCACTAGGTCCACAACGGCTGAAACCGCTGGACCTATCTCCCCTCTTAACCTCGGACGCACTCTATCCTCGTCCTCCGCGACGTCATTAGGTGCGTCACGGCAGAGCAGCAATAACATCAAGAGCCCTTTGCAATAACCACTCCCAAGTCGAATCACAATTCTATTTATTCATCAGTCAACCAGTCACCAAGTCGTCACTTGCTTCTTTCCCTCCCATTCGCATTTGCTCACCGCTCGGACGACCCAACAACACCCAAACACACAAGTCAGATTATATGCTTTTCCCCGTTGAATAGTTGCACATACGCATGGAGCTAGGCGTCTCCCGAATACCGACCTTTGAAATAGTAAAGTAAAAAATACAGTTTCTATTTGTAAACACTTACAATTGATGAAGGATTACACTCGTCTCGAACTAAAATCCTTCCGACCTGGTTAGCACAAAGTGATGCTGTCGCCTTCGTTGTACAAATATGCAAACAAATACCATGTGCCAACCTTGGGTACTGACACCTGAATGGAGCCCTCGCGGAATTCGAACACACACGACTCGGAACCAGGTGCATAGACACACTTGACATTGACGGGTGAGAAGCTGCGGCATGGGATGCTAATTGTGTTGACCTGAGATTGGATCGAGCTTGGGCATATCGGTCGTGCCACAAGGGTATTGGGCTCAGGCCATGCGGTGGTCAACTGAACACCACGGACGAGTGAGGGCGCGTCCCAGAAGTTGCCTTGGGTCACGGACTCTTCACATAAGCCGAAGGCAATCTGCATCCACGAGTTCTGGTTGTACTCTGCACCACCACCCGCACCACGCAGATACTTCGAGCGATTGACAGAGCGGTGGAGTGAGTCCACCGTCAAATAACAGTTGAGACGGTCTTCAGAGGAGCCAATCAACTGTCCATTGCGCGCCAGGGGCTGGGCAGAGCGAATCAATACACCCTCGTACTCGCCAGAGAGGCTCCCGAGCGCTCGACTCGTCTCGATTTGAGCTAGTTTCGCGGGGGCACCAATCGCTTCGTAAAAACGGGCGAGGGTCTTCGAGTAAATTTCAGCAACATTAGCATCTGTAAAGGGCGTCATAAGCACTGCGCGTTGTCGTCGTGCGTTGAGCATAACACGAGGTGCTTCGTATTCGGTCTTGGCAGTGGTGAGTGTAGTATTGTCCCAAGTGATACCCCAGGCGGTAGAGACATTTGGAATTCGAGGCGGACTTGTGCAGTCAAGAGCCTTAAATACCGCGGCAGATTCGAAGGTGGGATACTGAGGGCTGCTCGGTGGCAGCACTGCTCGCATGATCATAGCGAGGATATCGCCTTCATCGAAAAGCTTGGAGGGTGCCAAGTAAAGCATGATATCTGTGATGTCCATCGATTGCAGGCGAATGTAGGCCAGGAAGGGCAGGGCACAAGCACGCAGGAGTGTCCTGTCTTCGGCATCCTTGCCTTCACTGCGGAGCCGGTGTCGGCACCACTCCATCATTCGCGCAAACAGCTGTCCTTCAGGCAGATTCAGATTGTCCGATTTGAGCATCTCCGAGAGAAGCTCAGGCGAAACCTTGAGGAAGGCATCGCTGTTGAATACCTCCTGGGCGTGGTTGTTGAGATACGTCATGCAGAGTGTAATGTCGGGGAGCACCACGCGTGAGAGTTCCAAATGCTGGAAGATCGTCTGTGGATTCATTGAGTATTGCAAGAAAGTGGTACAAAGTCGTAGCAGATTGACAAGCTGGAATCGCACTGCGAGTTCAAGCATTCGCGATAGCACGTCGATATTGAGATCAACATGGTCTGTGTACATCACCTGCAACAGCATATCCATCTCTTCCTTTGTGACATCAGGAATGTCCACTGATTTGATCAGATGCGACTTCCCCTCGGTCTCGAGCGGATCCGTGACCATCGCGGCGAAGACGGGCGACGCAACGCTCACGATTACGCGGTGAGCCTTGATCCGAGTTCCATCGTCAAGCTTGAAAGTAACATCGCAGTCCTTGCCCGATTTCAGCAGTGCATACAGCTTTGTGGCGAAACCTCGAACCAGAGAGTTCTCAGAAGCCATGGGTTGTGGGTCAGTTAGAGGTTGAGTGTTGGATTTGACCTCAGGGTTGGTAGTCATCGCCGCGGGATTGATTAATGATGTGCTCATTCTTGACCACCACAATTGACAATGCCTCCGTTTGGTTCGATTAATCTACCAGCTTGGAATGTGGTCAAAATCTTGTGTCGTGAATCTCGGAGCTGGCTTTGAGCTGTGTGCAGCCGCCGCCGAGCGAGTGCTAGCGGAGGATCGGGGTTGGGTTGCATCAAGCGACGTGTGAGGTATAAACACAGCATTTTGTCACGCAACAACACTCCAGGCATGTGACGCAACGAGCTGAAAAGCCTCTCCAAAGTCCTCCCCTTGGGGCAAGGGCAGGGGCGAGTCCCGTAAGGCCAATCTACCGTGGGGTAAGCCGAAGAGTGCACAGATCCGCCACGAAAGATCACGCCTAAACCCATTGGGTGCAAGTCCCTCAGACTCAGCTCAGGTGAGCTATACACTGGATAATTGTGTGTGTGGGGAGGATACTGTTGTGAGTGGGGGTGCTGGAATACTCCACCCGAGTCCTTCCTGCTCGCAACCCCCCAAGAAAGGTAGCGATGCCAGGGTCGGGGGTGCGGGAATACACGAGGGGGAGAGGAAGAAAAGGAGTAATTTCGTGAAAAAACGGCTTTGTTTATTGAGGAATATCTCGCGTGTTGGCGTGTGCTACATAATATAATGGTTAATTTTCAATACTCATCACATATCTCTACTCATTCATATCCCCTACAGATGTCTAAGCGTTTTGATTTCTACACACTCTGGACTCGAACACGCCAGCTCAACAAGCCCGCCAAGCTCTCTCAGGGTACGTACTTTTTGCCGCTTTGCAACGACACGTCGCGCTGTGTTGGAGTCACATTGCGCTCATTCATCACGTTGCCTCGGGCCTCATACCTTGCCCAGCGCATCTCGGCGCGGCAGTCGCTCTGCGGCCCGCAAGAGACGCTCCAAGGCGAGAGCGAAACCACGTGATTTTGACGTGAGAGGTCGGGGAGTATATCACGCGTGTGTGTATGCGTAGCGTATAAACTACTGTATTGGTTTGGTTGGGAAAGCTTTGACGATGAAAACTAGCCTCACACATGGCCACATTTGTCCACTTTGTTCTCTCTATCCAGGCTCGTCGACGGCGGCTGACTTGATTGGTCTCGCAACCTGGCCCGCTTTGGCTCTGTTCACCAAGTACACTCTGGACATGGATCAGGTTGAGCACCACGACCGTGCCCACCGTGTCGAGAAGAAGTACCCCCACATGGTTCAGACCCGTGGTGTCAACTACGGCTGGGGTTCGCCTTGTACCGCTCTTGACTTCGAGTGTGAGCGTGCTTACAAGATCAAGATGGATGCTGAGAAGGCCAACAAGTAAGCTCGCTGACGTGATGCCAAAGGTATACGCAGTTGGAGCGCGGCTTTGCATTGCTATGCGCTGACCGTCTTCGATCTGATCTGATCTGATCTGATCTGGCCTGACCTGACGTGGTTCCACGCATCGGGTAGACAGATTCAATTGAATTGCGAAGGAAGGAAGGTGTAGGGCGATGAGTGGATCAATTCCACTATTTAAGGACGTCGAGAAGCGGGGAACATTTCAGCCATGTGAAGACACAGCACGGCATCACGAAGCAGCTATTAATGGCAATGGTGGTATCATCACTAGTCGATTCCCCGATTCGGCTGCAGTCCATGGACAAGCAAGACAAACGTCAGAGCAGACGTTTGCACACGTGACACGCACATCAGCAATCTGCCTGCAGTGGAAGGTCACGTGTATGCCATTCCAACATTGATGCGATGTTTCGCACATCGATCAATTAAGGCTATAGTACAGTACATAGTATACACTACATGTGATAATAAAGCTACACATCAGCTATAACAGTGTGCATATCCGCTAAAAGACCTAAGTTGAATGTGAGCCTTTATGGACCTGGCATGACCTAGATCATTCGGTTGTGTGCTGTTGTTGCCCTGCCTTTGGTTGTTGGTGCTGCTGGCGCCGTTGCTTGTACAAATCAATACATTCAGAAACCAGCGCACCTGCGGTAACCAAGGTAGGGTGATGCTTCCCTAGCCAACTATAGACCTCATCCTCATCTATGCTTGAGGCGTCGACGTCATTGGCACCCACCCTCGAAAGGTCTGCGTGTTGTTGCATCCGGAGATTCGCAATGTACAGAGTCTTGATTAGCTTCGTCCATAGCCTTCGGACCTGGGAGAGAAGCAAATCTGGACTCCTTGAGCGTACTCTGATATGCCGCAGGTAATCAAATTCGCTCATCTTGGCAAGGTGTGCGGGGCTTGACCCGGGTTCTCCAGAGTGGCACATTAGCACATGCACCAAATCAAGTGGTCGCACCGTGATCATCCATGTGGCTTGTGGTGAGAGGGACTTGGCTTGGAGGTTGGCAGCTCCGGGCGCACGGCCTGTAGTAAGGGCTTCTCGCAAGTGGTCACGGACTACTCGAGCAGTTTCTTGCAAGGCATCTGGTGGTGAGCATAGAATCTCTCGGAAGTTAGAGACAATAAGCGGGTAATTCGCATCAGTGGCTGCGTCTGCTGCAGCTGCAATCGCAATCTCGGTCTCATCTGGTTGCTTTGACTTAGATTGCCCATCTCGATGACCCGTGCTCCTACTCTCGAACAGTTGGGTCATTGCCGTCAGTTTCGCTCGAGGCACAAGGTGCTCGAGGATATGGGTCTCAAATTTGGCCAGTTCAGCGACCAGTCGAAGCTTGCCTCGGTCTTGGATTGGACAGACCAGAGCAGCTGACCGAACAAAGTCGTGCGCAATCTCGGCTGTGGTTTTGCACAGTTGTGCGAATCCGTAAAGACGCAGTGATGCAGGAGCGAACGGAACTTTGTACAAGCTGAGCACCCGCGCAACAAAGACACGGGCCTGAGCACACGCGAGAGATAAATAAAACGAGGTAGGGAAGAAGGGAAGGGGCTGCACTTGATCGCCTCGAGAATTTGTCCCGACCTTGAAGAACTCCACCGGACACTCGCTCGTCTCGCAAGTGTCATCTGCATAGGACTGCGTGTGCATCAACGCCAAAGTGCTGCTGATATGCCCCTGGAACGTCTGTAACGTTGCCAAGTAGATCGCCTTCGCGAGTTCCTCCAGCGCATGGGCTGATCGACTTAGCAGCGAGGTTGTGTTTGCTAGTCCCATGTTCGGCTGCTTGCAAACCTGAAGATAGGTGGCATGCAACCGGGGATACAACTGACGGAGCGCGTCTGCGTCGAAAATCTTGATGATATAGACGACAAGCAGATAAATCTTGGCATGGTCTACTTGCATCTTGGAAACACCGAGCGATGAGATTTGGGCAAGCAACTGGTCCACTGTTTTGCGCAGCGATGGTGATCCTGAAGAGGTCCCTTGGGGAGGCGTCAGCGTTGAGGAACCCTTGAGCAGGCTGACGGTCACGCTTCGCAGCCTTTCGGGACTTAATGAATTGAGGAGAGAAACACTGTTCGATTCAAGAACGGTTAGCATTTGAGCATTGTGATCTTCCTCCGATGTGGCGCCTCCCCCGGCAGTCCGTGAGGGCAACGCATTATGCACACTAAGTGAGGGAGTCAACTCACCCAGCATTTCTTGATCTGGTAGGACAGACACATACACAAGCTCATGCCCAGTTTTCGTATAAGTAACAATGGGCTCTGGAATCGATACGAGGTCTCGGAGCGAACTTACGACACTGCATAATTCCGAATCCACAATGAGGCGAATGGACTCAGCCAGTCCTGGAGAGCTAGCTAGGGCATCTGCGCACGACAAGAGCGCATGAGCGATCTCAATGTACTCGTTCACTTCTGCTGTTGAGGGAAGAGCAAGTCCAATGGGGGACGAAATCTGGTTCGCTTTGCTTCGAGCTTCGTTGGTTGTCGCGAGGAGATACAATTCACGCGGATGACTTAGCAGAGCACCAGGGTTGTTCGGCTTGGCGCCTCCTGTCTGAGTCGCTCCTGCTGAATAAACAACCGTTGAAGCGAGCTCTAAGATAGGCAAGAGAGAGTTCAGGATGGGTCGGTTAGACGAGCCCTCGGACATTCCTGTTGCCTCGAGCAAAGATGAGAAAACGCGCGTATGCGGATCACCAGCAGTTTCCAGTTCTTCAACCTCGTCTGGGTCCACGCCTGACTCTGTTGCATCAAGTAGAGCCATGAATTCATCGGCATCGGACGCAGGTTTTGTAGCCTGTTGCGACTGCAGGCTTGCGAGGGCAAGCTGGTTCGCAACCGAGGCTACTGATAAGGGATCGGTTCTAGATCGCTTCTCAGTGGGTTCATCCTGGACTTTGGTTTCGATGAGCGCGGTTCGCACGCCATTGAGGTAAGATAACATGGGCGGGATTGCAGACGTTGAATGGATGACCTCATATCCTGCTGGAGGGAAGGTGAAGCGCATTTGCTCAAATACGAGTGATGCAAACTCATAAGCAATCGCGACCTCGTCATGTCGCACCTCAGCTGTCGACGCAGAAACAATCCTTCCATTAGATCGATTGGTCAGAATGATCTTCACTGCGTTCGAGAGCTTCCTCAGACTCTGAAGCAATCCGGTGGCAAACCGAGCCTGCGCATCGACAAGGAGGAACGCAAAACTGACAAAGTCAGTAATGAGAGACGTTCGCATGAGCGTTTTTAGTCGGATCGGAGCTGCATCCAGTGCAGCCAGTGCAGCGGAGATTGTATCTCTTGAGCTTCCGGCTGGGGCTCCCATGATCTTGGTAATTTCTGTTGAGAAATCTTTCAAGAAGCTGAGCCATGCTGCCCACGTCAGACCAGGTACACCGCCAGTGTCATTGGGCGAGCTTGCAAGCGAGGGCACCTGAATACGAGGGAGAATAGCCTCTAGAAGCGACTGCTTCAACGATGTCTTCGAGTTGCCGGGGCTGAAATTTTGCGGGGAGGGCAACTGCGAGAGCACCAACTCCAAAGCCCACATCTGAGCGGTGTTGTGCAACGCGTTATCAAATAAAGCGAGCATTCTCTTCAGCAAAATGTTCCCTACCTGCGAAGGCTGCCCCCCGTAGTCTGTTGGACCCGTGGCCAGCGCGACCCCTTCTTTGATCATAGCTTGTAGCTCGCTCGCCAGGCTTGCTGAATCAAATGTTCGGCGGCATGCAGCTCTGTTATTCTTACAACTTCTTGACAGCGCCTCGCCGACAAGCACACTTGCACGATGCAATCCTGAGGGCAAAGACAGCAGGACGCGGAAAGCACCTGCTACGAGTTTAAGTGCTTGACCTGGATCTGTACAGTCTGGTCTGCATGCATTCGCTAATGCGTTCAGCGCACTTAGCTTGGCCTGTGACTCAATCTCACTTGTGATCCGATTAGCCTCGGCAATTTCTGTTGCAAGGATGGGTAGTTTCTCGACGGTTTCGGCCAATGATTGGGCCCGAGCAGCGATACGGTATGCAATATGGGCAGCATCAAGGGCGCGTGAAGGCAGTGGTGTGACTCGGCTGGATGCATTCTCAACATCTGTCGTCATCGCTTGAGCTGTAGCTGGGGTATTATTGGCACCTTCAGGAATACTTGTCTCACTCGTCTGTGACTGAGCATTCATCTGCTGTAGCACTACCGTCCAGGTGGTTCTTAGGGAGTGCGTCAATTCTATAAGGTCATGACAGCCCCGAAGCATTTGCTGAGTATGCACCGCGCGGATGTACCGGTCGGTTAGCCTCTCAAGCATCTGGAGCTTAGGGGCCAGTTGCTGACGAACTGTGGCAGCCGCTGCGGCGAGTTGCTCCGCTTGGTCCGTGGCATTGGCAAATGAGTCACCAAGCTTATTGAGAGCAGATGTCTGACTGACTAGACCCGCATGGTTCTCGACGACAATTTTGCGAACTTCCGCCTCCACCTCATGTAGAAGTGAGTTCAGAAGTTCCAGCTCCTCGTTCGTGGTTTGGTTAGGAAGGACTTTCCTCGCCTCTGCATAGGTTGTTCGTGCGAATCTCAGGAGAAGGTCTATAGGTCGGGTCATTTGATCGAAATTAGGGATTATTTACGTTGGGATCGTGGGCCATATTCAGATGCTAGACCATATTCAGAATCAGATACTTACCTGGATGCTCCCATTTCTTCAACTGCAGTACAGCCTGTGGATTCAAGGCAAGTTCGCTCGACTCGTGCACGAAGGATGTCCCGACCGTGCTACCTATAGCATTCCATGCTGGTGTCGTCATGGCGCTCTACGGATCGCGAGATTTGCGCAGGGTGGAAATGTGCAGGGCCGATCAAATTTTCCCTTCAGAGGTGGATGAAAAAAGTGTTAATGTGGTTGGGAGTGGAGATAACGTGATCGCACATGTTGAGCCTAAATCACTGCATGCGCATTCTGGCACACCGAGACCGGACAAACTGTAGGCTCAAGTACGACTGCCCTTTGATTCCGATCATGAGAGCCAAGTTATCAAGTTATTGCAAGAGGACGAAGTGTGGTGTATGCGGACCAGTTTGCTATAGCCGAGCTAGATTCCTCGAGATTAAGATACACAAGACAAACGGGATAACGTCGCACCTGCGGGGAATGAGCTGCGAAATGGCATTCGGGGCATCAGTCGCGGGCGGAGCTAGGGATAGAGCTTGTCAAACAAAGTAATGCTAGTGCCTCGGCTAACAACACAATTAGATTGTCGACAGCGCAGCCTCAATGGCACTTAGGTTGCAAACGAAAAAGAAACTAAAAAGCAAACGTAACATATCAAACATAGAAGAATGTGAAACTCGGGGATGTGCACATCACTCTGAACTAGGATGAAAAACAGGAGTCCTCTCAGGATCCCGCTTCTTGACTGGTGTCCACGAGCTGGAAGTGAGTTCGGATAATATGAAATAAGTAAACTGCACACTGGTTCGGGCATACAAAAATATGAACACAAGGGCGCTGACCTTGTAAAGGAGTTGCCACTCTAATGGAGCGAGAGCTCGGTTGGCAGATGGAGAAGGTGGGGTGATAGAATTGGGGCACAATGCTATCCTGTTGGGTTCATCGCGTGCATTCAAGAGGGTTTACGTCATCTCTCGTATAATTAGAAGAAGATACGAACCCACAAGCCACCATGAGCGGCGTTCTTCCAGATCTCATAGTCGTCGCGGCAGTGGTAAGACTCATTGATTGCGCCAATGTAGTCCTTGCGACGGTAGAAGGATGCGGTAATTTCAACAAGCATGCAGAGCTGAGCCCAAAACACAGCGCAAGCAATGACATGGGCAGGGACGAAGTGATCAAGCTGGCCAAACTTGCCGTAGACGATCTTGAAGATAGGGAGGAGGATGACCCAGCTGACAACCCAAATCAAACCGAACCAGATGTACAGAATGTTACCGGGAACGCCGAAGAGAATGTTGACAATGAGAAGGAAGATCATGCAAACGGCAAAGGAAAGAGCAGCAAGGCTGGCAAGGGACGAGAAGATAGAAGAGACTGCGCGCATGGCGGAGTATGCTTGAATAGTAGCGAAGTTGAAGTTGCCGAAGTAGTCGCGAGTGCGGATCATCTCGTCAGCGCCCTCCTTCTCAGTGATAGGGCTGTCGTTGCGCAAAAGCATGTGGGATGCTGCCATCATAGACAAGAACAAGGTGTTGCGAATGCAGTGGCTGTTAACGAACCAGAGCGAGAAACGCACCATGCGTTGCCAGCTGTTGAGAGGATTGCCACTGGGGCTGTTGCTGGTCATAGGGAGGTACTCAACGAGGTCGTAGATGATGGACGCAGAGAGGAAGAGGTGGAAGAGCCATGATGCAATGACGACCTTGCGAGGCGAGTTGACCACCAAGGGGTTCTCGTCACCAAGCTCCACATCAGAGGTATCGAAGGGCTGGTTACCGAACTCCGGGTCTTTCTTAATGCTGCCAGCGATCTTGCAGATAAGGGTGGACAGGAAGCAAGCTCCTCGACGGACTGCTTCAAGGCCCGCTGCCTGGGCGATGTACATGTAGTACGGGGTAGAGTACCACGTGTACGCCAAACCCATGTCACAATTAAAGTTCGCCATTGTCTTGTGTGTCTAAATAATCGTCAGCGATGGATAATAGTGGAGAAACGGAGCCAGTCAGCGTGAGCATATTAGCGACTATCATACAAGGTTGCTTGCTGAGTTTCAGCCCCGAGCCCCCAGCGCTGCGCACAGTAACGCAGGAATTCATCTTCAGATATGACTCCCCACCTGGATGGCACACAATTTGGTCCAAAAAAAGGGGCACACACGGGGTTCTGCAGCGCTTATGTACGCGAGTGCTTGCGATTACCGACCACACAATTGTATATAACACACGCTAATCATAATATACGCAAAAGTGTTAGGCCAAATCACTCGCCACATGGCTCACACGAACGCATCGAAATTTCGAAATATTGTGTGGTGTGAGGCGTTCAGTTTGGAGGGAAATTGGTGTCGCTGACATGATTCTCGGCGCCCTCTTCAGAGCCACCGACGAAAACAGGTATTTCACGCGGGTTGCCACACAATTCATGCGTAAACACGCGACGACACTGCCCGCGCTGTGCTCAACGAGTGTATCGGGTGGTTTAACGATTTTTGTTGGCTTTCCAATGTGTGCGTTTGGGAGGCAAGGGCGAAGTGCGCACATGGGTCGATGAGGTATTTGCGTAGGGACTCGTCTTCGCTACTGATTTGCGCAGTCGTATCCCGGGCCTGGATCCATTGTAGGCGCTTTACAAGCATACAGCTTAGAGAAGATACGAACTACTCAGGCTCACTAATATCAGGTGCAGGTAGGGAGGCTTGCGACCTGCGCGATAAGTGACATTGGAGATAACCTTTATAGCCTTGCACAACCCATTTGCACCGGTTTTTCAGCCCACACCAAGTAGATCATCCGCGGATTTTGCCACTGTCTCACTTCCAAAGTGTGAGGACAGACTGTATTACTAAGGAAAAGCGGATATTCACTGGACGATCTCACGGACTCAGTGCGTCCTTTGCTACAGCACTCTGTTCTGAGTTGTTTTCCAACACCACGGCTCCATCTTCTCTCAGGAAGTCTCTCAATCCGCATAGACTCTGGCCCGCCTGGGCTCATCAACATACTAGTCAACCTCAGCCCGCGGTCTCGCGCGGCTCTGTTCTGAAGCCTCACAAACTCCAGACGAGCTCCTGAAGCACAGTGTGCGCGGAAATCGCTGAATGGCATCGCGGTAGCACCTAGACAAGAGTATACACAAAGAGCTAAGCTCGACTAGTGAAGGATGGGTGAGTACCTCGTCGGAATTTACCTGGTCGTGGGTGGCAACCGGGGCAACAGCCTCGCGTTTAGCTACCCACACTGGCTCACCCCTACTGAGTCTATCATCGTCCGGCACGACATGGTGGATCCCAGAATCTTACCCGAAGTTTGCGAGGCAGAAGCAGTCCTTGGTGTAAGGACTGGAAGAAGCGAACCGACTGGTGTTGCAACCGGAGCTCCGACGAGCTATAGCGTTGCCATCGATGTCGACGGCCACAGCATTAACTTGGACCGGACCGCCGGGCCAACTAAATCCAATGAAGATGCAGTCGCAAGTGAACTTGCGGACCTTAATGCCAAGTCTCCACCACTGAGCACTCAGATCTCAGTAGCATCGACGTCTGAGATTGCTGCTGGTGCAGACCTATCGCTCTTTCGGGCGTTGTCAACAGGCAACATTCGCCAGCCATCGTCGATAAGGGAAGATGTGGGGAAGCCTCACGCTGAGACTCCACAGCAACTCCCACAAGGTCCACTACAGCAAGCGACAGAGTCAATGGGAAAGGCCACTCCAGCGCCAGCAGGTGCGCATCACCACCCAGGGACGGCTTCGGTAGGCTCAGTATCACAGCTACGCGTCGCAAGAGCGGGATCATCAGTTCCACAAGCCCTCTTACAAAAACCAACTGGTCCACAATCGGTGCGAGCAACAGTTGTACACACGGAGGACTACATTGCAGGATTGCTGCGCTCAAATGATGCGGCAACTCAGAGAACCATCCGCACACTAAGCTCAGGAACAGACTCAGTCTTGGGGCGAATCCCAGCTGAGGAATTTATGCGTCTTTTCTGCGTCAAGTCAGGTCTATGTGGATCTCTGTTGGAAGTCGATATCGATGAGTTTAAACTATTGGCACACCCTATGAGGCTTGCAGCGCCGAGTTCCCCTCCGACTGCTGCAACTTCGGAAGACCATTCGAACCTAACGTCACCGATCCCGATTTCTGGACAGACTGGCCGTTCGAATTCCAACTTTGCCGAGTCCCACGGTTCTGGGAAAGAAACCAATTCGGGAGGAGGCGGGGGAGGAGGCTCTACTCCAACAAGCAATTCAAGCGGAGGCTTCAACTTCTTCTCTTTGGTGTTTGCTCTGCGCTGCCCACGTGAAGACAATTCAAGCAAGTCGAAGGGAGCAGAGTCTAGTGAGTCTGATACAATTCATCTAAGACGACCAGGGACGCTTACGCCAGAGTATGCTGCAGTCCCGTCCACCGTCGTGTCAGCTTACGCTTCTGTGTTGCAGAGCATATCCCAAGCCTGGGCCGCAGAGCATACCCGCTCTGGCTTCCTTGAAGAGGAGCTTCGACAACTTCAGAGTGATCGTTTGGCTTTCCTTGGCCTGTCTGTTGAGGCCGGAGGGTCAGATAGTAGCGGCGCTGCTCCATACGCTACTCAGCCTCAGTTCTCTCCAGGAAGTGAGGGCGATGCAATGAGCAGGACAACGGATGAGAGCGCAAGTAAGCCCCTTGATTCGCCCGAACACGCATCGCTCCTCTCAGTCGACGTCGCCGACTCGAGCAAAGGTGGCCCTTCAGGGACCCTATATAGTGGGAGCATCGCAACAAGCACCGGCGCGGCAACTAGCAGCGCCGTCATTGAGGCCTCGTCAAAGGTCTTCCGAAGACCATTGTATCTGGCAGTGCTCAGCCCATACTATCCGCTTGGCTATATGCCTGTTGGGTCCGACCCCAGTGGGAATATCTGCAAGACAGTAAGGACGGGTACAAGGCTTCGTATTCCGAGACCTTCGTTTGCATTTATTCATAAGAATTGCTTAAAGAACGGCAGATCGTCTGCTGCTCATTGTTATAGCTTACATGATCTCGTTTCGGTTCGAGACAGCGCCGGTCAAGATAACGACCTCAGTTCCACGGACCCTCATTCAACTGAGCTGTTAACCTTGGAGCAAGTGACACTTGCAGACATTCGTCCAGTTTGGGCACTGATGCCAATTAGTGCGACCAGCCACTGGCGTTTTCAGTACCTTCCGTACCAAGGCCCAGTCAAGTCCAAATCGAAGCAGGGTGTCAGGCGCCCTGAAACCACCACAAGTCCCGGTAGATGGCTCGGAGACAACACGAAGCGACTGCCAGGTTTTTCGTGGTCAACGGAGGAGATCGCACACTCAAGGCATCACTTGGCACAGTCGTCTGAGGCAAGCGGCATCACCGTCATTCCCGAGGTTGAATCCGGTGTCGAGTCAGCTCCCACTGGTCCAGGCGCTCATCATCTCACGAATTCCTCCTCATCAGTTGAGACAAAAACACAAGGAAGTGTCACATCTGATCAAACGGACTCTGGCGGGGCCATGGGGCCTATGAATCAAGACCTTGGGCCCGAGCCCAGTCCCGTCATGAGTAGGTATGTCATTGCAACAGAACTTGAGAACTGGCATCCCCTACGACAGAATTCGCTCTGCGATGATGTGGACGCGTTTGTCGCAGCAGAATCTCTCGCTGGACCCGCAAGAGCGGCGCGCGGTGTTCACCCTCCACCTTCGACGAATCCTGCCGTTACACCTGCTCCGTCTGATCTGCGTCTGCATGGGCGTGCGCTCACGGCTGGAGACGATATCTCGAGTGACTATAAAGTTGATCAAGGCGCTGGCAAGTTGTCTGATATCGAGAGGGCATATGATGGCAAGTACCCTGCTGCTGCCCCTACAGCAGAAATGGATGGAAAGACCGAGCTGGGCCGCTTGCGACTTACGACGCGAGCAGGTCTTTACCTAGCCGCTTCGGCGATTGGCAAGACAAGACTGGCGAGGGATTTAAGGAAGCTGTTCCATGGGCTGCGGAGCAAAGGTGAGTGTACTCTGTTGGTCAATGGACGTGTTCGGTTGAGCGTTAAGCTCGGTGCCACATCCCTCACCAAATCTATCCATAATTCACCACTCGCATTGCCCACATCGACATATTCGAATCCAGACAAGAGTTCGGCACAAGCATATCATGCACTCATGTCACAGCTCTTTAGTCCTCAGTTCAAACCAAGGCAATTGCTGACCATCGCGCTGCCACACCTTCTGCTGCGATCCTATCTTTCACCGCCTCTACGACGAGCTATATCGCCATTTTCGGCTACGAGCGTTTGGGATGCCATAGATAGAGTACGATTGAGACTCTCCAGTCAAGCGACTGTGCCATTCCTAGGCGCTGGCTGGATATCAGGACTGGATAAATTACCTGATGCGGAGTTCGAAGATCAGCTCAACGCAGCTCTGGAGCCTCTTCAGAAGGTCGCCATGGCATCAGATGCAGAGCTTGAGCAGAAGCGCCGTAATGAAATTCGATCCATTCTGAGATCGCTGACTCAGGCTTCCAGCGGTCAATACAAGGATGACATCTCATGTGAAGTGCCCAATGGATACGAGTCGCTCGTCCTCACCGTACCTCGTGCTCGTCTCATCAGCAGCGTGTCACCATTTGCGTCCGCAGATTTCACTCGCTTCTTGTTGGCCATTCACCCAACCAAGTCCCTAGCACTGCTTGAGGCTGAACTCAAGCTGCCCCTGAGTCGAATCAAAATGTTTGCGCACCACTTAGTCAGCGCTGGATTGGCCCGACGTATCGAAGCCATTTCACCGCACACAGTGTTCGTTCCGGCACCCTGGCTATTGCGTGCTTTGGCATTCTTGACTCCACGCGTAATCGCGGCGGCGCAAACTGCAAAGCAACGGAATCAACCTACAGCAACTGGCACACCAAGGGATGGACTCCAAGGGCCGTTTGCTTCTGTCGCGGCACACGCTTCGTCTCAAACACAGTCAAAGGTACCTTGCGAACCGAGCTCCGATGCGTCTAACCAGCAAACTGCTGCATACCCGGATCTAGTCCACCCGACGGTGGGGATGTCGAGTGTTTTCTTACTTCCAGAAGATACTCTCTTTACACGACCAACTGGTCGCCATGGTGCTTGGATGGAGAGCCACACGGATTACCTTGCCAATGAGCTCCAGGGTGAGGCGGCGCAAGGTGCTGGCCTAGCCAACGCTTTAAAGTTTGCGCCTCCGGCGTCCCTGGTGTGTGCTGCATTGGCGATGTGCTACAGCTTTTTGGCAGAATCCAAACTAGCGGAGCAGCAGGGAACACCATTTCCCTCTGGGTCGCTTCCACACGTCCTTTCAAAATGGTTCAGACGACCTACCCCGCTGGCCATTCTATTGCGACTCTTGCCACCTGCATCGCAAGCTGGGCCCCACTCCCCTTCGACCATACCTCCTGGGAATGGGAGCGTCATGCGAGCCGATGGGATTTCTCCAGTTCGAGCCGGATTTTTGAGGATGTGCACTTTTTTACTTGCTGCAGGTGCGCTAAGAATCCGCCGGAGGTACATCTATTTCTGGAAGCAGTCTCCTTTCTCACCTACGTCCATCGCGAATGCGCTCCAGATTGTTAAATCTGAACACGAGCACCAGGCTCAGACAACCAAGACTCGAGAGAGCGTTCGCTCTCTGGATAGCGAATTTGCCATGGCAACTGTGGATAGCTATGGTTCCCCGCGAGCATCAGATGTGAGCGATGATGAGCTCGATGATGATTGCCTGCTATCTACTTTGGACAATCGCTCGTTTGGGTTCACAAACATGGAAGACAATCTGATTTCGGACGATGATGATATCAATCAGGAGCAAGAGGAGACTGGTGGCTTTGGCTCTCCTCCTCACACTCGCCGTCAAGGTAAACCAGAATTTGCACAACTGCCCCATGAGCTGGCCAAGCTGCTCTTCCATCTAAGAAGGTATCGTCTTATTCGGCTGACTGCAGCGGTCATGAGCAACACTCCATCATTGCCACTCAAAACCTCCACTGCTGTAGATAGGCTATTCGTCGACCTGGCACAGGCCAATGAGGCCGTACTGGGGGCAACGCTGAATGCTCTTCGTGCTGCGACGGATGACGAACATGAGGACCAGCGCCATGCGATCCGGTCGCGACTCATCCACGCGTATGGTTCCTTTGGTTTATTCGAGGGTGGTTGCTCGGAGGTAGCTCTGTGCGCCAAGACCGGGCTTTCCCTTGCCGAGTTGAACGAGACCTTGAGCATGTTCCCGTCAGACTACGTTGAGGTTTGGTACTAATTGAAGTGACTACAACGCTTGCGCTTTTGTCGAGTCGTGCTATATTAGTTTAAAGTAAAACTAGCGATGTACATTGGGTTATGAATATGGATTTTGAGGATGTTAACGAATACATATTTGGGTACGGCTACAGTTACTGGTCTACACTATGGCCAGCAAAGTACCGTACAATGACGTCCAACCGCAGATGAATTTTGCCGACATGTTTTGTCGTCAAACGATGTCGATCCTCCTTCGCTTTCACAGGATTGTGGAGAATGTCCGGATTTAACAGGTGAGGGCCATCACCTGTGAAAAAGTGAGCCATTTCTTCACGATGGGTACCACACGGACGCCAGATGCCAGTCTCCAGCTCATGGGCGCCTGATGAAGTCGGAACGTTGATAAAACTATACCCAGACAAGACCTTGCCACCAAATTCGTCCAGATGCCAAACTTCGAAGATGAGTTTGGGCCAGCCTTCTACGGACTTGGTGTAATAGTGCAAGTCAATCGGGTGATTCCATATGACCATGTCATCCGTCTCTGAGCTCGGGTAGTCGACTTGAGTTTGGCCTTGCTCGTCTCCACCCACACAACTCCAGTATCGACCGGTTTTTACCTGAAAGACACAGAATGCGTTATCTGTCTCAAGATCACTCGCACCTACAATCTCACCTATGATGTGCACCTCGGGTTCTTTGAGGTCCTTGTTTAAACTCACGGGCGCCCTAGCCAGTGCGCTCAGTGACCCAGACATTGGTTCAACACTTTGTGTGGGTTGTTTTGGGCTTGGATTTAGTCGTGTCCTATGGTCTTATGGACAGGAAGAGGTAGCAAGAGTCCGACAAATGACAGTATCCACGAGCGTTGTGTGCCTGATCGCCTGGTTCACCCGTCTCTATCTGCTTCACGTCCAGCCCGCCAACGTAGCACACGCCTTTGACAGTACTAAGTGCTGGGGTTGCTTTGTGGGGCGATTTACGAAGAGACACGGGAGTGCTTCAAGGATCCACCAGTGGATTACACCTCAGTAGAGTAGGATCTATCGAGTAATGCGGTCTGCTTGAGTGAGCACCGATGCCACGTTTCAGTATGGAATACCAAACAAAGTACTGCTAACCGTTTTTTGATTCCATCCGTCCTGGCCCAGATTTCGAATCTTGGACCGATTCGAGCTCATTTCCACACGTCGCGGAACACGCGCGCCCAGGAACTGCAGCGAGAAATCAACCTAGTGGTTACCTTTGTAGCCTATTCTAAAGACTGTCTCCCACGCCGCGTCGCCAGACACATCTTATGTCACGAGAAAACAGGAGCATGAATCAGATCTTACGAGAGAAGTGAAGAGCGCCAGTTTCGATCATAGCTCGGGTGCCAGGAGAGAGACGAAGAGAAGCATTGGTGGTGGAGGATTTGACTTGGTCGGCCTTATCCAGCAACCTCTCTGACGATTTTACTGGCCTGTTGTTTGGGAACTCGGGACCGGACGGACATTCCTGAACTTTAACGAGCATGGCAGACACGAGCGACGAGACACGGGGCTGGCGTGACGATAGCCAAATCTCGGCGCCGCTCGCGTCTCCAGATACTCGAGATGTTCTGCTTCGCAGCGTATTCGACGAAAACCAGAGCTTTTCGAGCACACAACATACAACGGGGACAGCGAGGCAACAACAAGAGGCAACACTTGGAGGACAACCCTCAGATCATGCTGACGTTGTTATCTTCGAAAGCATTAGTGCATCAGGGATAGAAAAGCACCCGCCTCGGACGCCCATCCCCTATCGCGCTGGACTTAGCGAATCTGATTTCTTCAACCTAGTTACCATTTCACCGGTGACGCCCTTGGCAGCGTCGACACTCCATGGTGATGTTGTTCGACCCATGCCAGTGCTTCAAAATAAGAAGCCGCTCGTGCAGAGCGTAGAAGATGTCCCCCAGCCATGTTCAGCAGACGCGCAGAGGGACCTACAGCAGGAATCTTACGTACTTCAGAAGCCAGAGGGTGCGACTCAGAGTTCATGCGAAGGCCACGAAGAGCATGAGTCAAACGATATGAGGAGTTTTGAACCGACACAACGTCAGGAAGAACCACCCACTGATTCACCGCGATATGTACAAAGTGAATTGAGCGTAGATCATCAGAGCGGCCAGACGGGCCCTGAGCACGTCAGCTCAATTGGTTCGGGCTCCATACCAACTTCTTCGAGTGCATCACTGGCGCAAGTACTTGCTGCTTCGCCAGCCACTGAAGCAGATACAGCCGTCGATGATTCCAGCTCTGCTGGTATGCCTCCAAAGGAGCAGATCCTTGATTCTCAGCCATCGAGTCCGCAACACGACGCAGAGATTGTTCAGGAACCAGTTGATCAATCCGGTACCCTGGATGAACCAGCCGACAAGGACGATGAGGTATTAGATCTTCTGAGCATGCAAGGTATTGCCGAAACGATACGTCATTCTCCTCCCTTGCGTTCGACATCCACCGCACCGGGAACCATCCCAGCTTCACCACTTACCGGAGAAATGGAGCCGAAGGATGAGCTTTCTGCGCTTGCTTTAGCGACCGCACATTCTGCTGCGTTTACGTCACATGATGCACCAGCATCTTGTACCAAACATCCAGTGCAAACGGGTCAACCCGCTGCGTTGAATAGCCATACTTCGCCGCATCGGTCTGTAACAAAGGTCTCCAACGTGTCTCCTACGGCTCATGAGACATCCATTGATGAAATATCGGCGGCTGCCGAGGCATTGCATGCCGCTGTACATGCAACGTTGCTAACAATTCCTTCACCTCTTCGTTCCAAGGCCGCAAAGGAGTCGAGAGAGCAGACTCCAGACAAGGAAAGCGTGACTGGCCGGCTCAACCAAACCCAGCAGCTTGCCCAGACCCAGTACGAACTTGCCACCGATCAGGAATCGCTCGTTCATCAATTTCCAGATCTCTCACAGATTGCGCATGAAGACGCAGTGTCAGCTGTATTGCCAGATTTCAAGCCGTCGTTAACTAAGTTCATCTCAACTCCCGCCTCACCTCCGAGGATAGACCGAGCCTCTCAGCGTCGAGTTGGCTCGGTAAACAGCAGCTGCACTAGTGAGTATGGAACCCCAATCGCACAACTTCAATCCTCTCCGAGGTTGTCTTCTTCATCGCAATTATCGGACACCAGCTCCCTCAACAAGACAGAGTTGCCGATTGCTACGGTTAATCCTGAAAGTCCCTATGGATCATCCGCTCCAGTGAGCAAGCAAAGGAGGGAATCCGAAGCGTCCGAAGTAACCTTTTCGACTCGCAGCACGCCCTTACAAGACCGCTTGGAAGTCGCAAGGAAATTACTTGAACAGCAACATGAACGCAAGGGCCAGGTAGAAGGTGAGAGTACACAGGCACAGTCAGGGAAGCAACCTACCCCTTTGGGTGACTTGACGGGGCAATCACGCGGAGAGGCATACACTACAATCCGCGATCATGAGGAATCCTACTCGCCCACGGACAGCAGCACAGGACGGCACAGAAGGGCTTCTCTGACGGGAAGTGGGACTCAGCGAAGGTTTTCAAACGCGAGCGCAACTCCTGTCTCTCGCCCATCGCAGACATCATCATCACAAATCGAATCCACAAGTGATGCAACTTTGTTCAACTCTGAAGAGGCAACTCTCCGAGCCGAGCTCCAGCGACTCAGGGAAAGAGAGCGACTTAAAGCACTTTCTCGTCAACTGGAGCGGCAACGGTGGCTCGCAGAGGATGCCGAAGCTGAGCACAACAGGCAGCTGCGTCGACTTGAAGACATCAGCTACGAGCGACAAGCGAGGTCAATTGCCGTACGCGCGGAGGAAGATGAGCTGTATGATCGACTTAAGCGATACAAGCTAAGAGCAGAAATCGCGCGCGAACGCCGGCGATTGTTTGACGAACAAGCTGAAGCGGATGTTGCGGCATTTGAGTCTCTCAAAATGGAGTCGTACGTCCAAATCGCAAAGAATTTCCACATGGCGCGAACGCAAGGCCCTGAAAAGGGTGTTTCAAGAAGAGGCAAAAGACCGAGCTCACAAAAGTCGACAGCTCCTCATCCAAGAGGACAGGATCATGCTGCTGTAGCTGAGGGCGGGAAGTTTCCGGCAACAACGGACGCCTCGGCAACTCTCCATCCTACGGAGGACACAGCTGGTTCGGGCAGATTGACCCCATCCCGACTAGAGGGCGTGCCACGTGATTCCTTGATCAGTACATCGGAGGCGACCGGCGCTGCTGTTGGACCTCCGCATCTATCATCTCGACCAGTGGAAGTCCACTTCAGAGATCGGACTCAGAAGACCCGAGCTCAGACGGATAATAATGACTCTTCTGCTTTGGGAGAGATAAAGATCCGCTTGGAGGGAGATCTGGATGCTGCTGAGTGGTGTATCCGAGGAGATGCTTTTGTGCTCAAGAGCGCTTACTGTGACAGGGGTATTCATGTGCGGCTTCGGCCTACAACAAAGGGCGAGACCAAACCGAGTTGCTTCCAGGCGCATTCACACATTTGCCATGGCAGCGGCGGTGATGAAGCCGCTGCAACACCTGCCGTCGACGAAGTAACAGAGGTTGCCACGAGATCCTCTACGCGCTCTTCTGAGGCCTTGGAGCGCTCCCCTAGCCTTGTGTCAGCACCCCTCCCTTGGGACACGAGTCTTCGAGCTGATTCAACCATGGCAAACCAACAATCTTCGATTTCTATACACACTTGCTCGTCAACCGAAGAGAAAGGCACCCAGCATGAGAATGAATCGAATGCTACATCCGAAGCTCAACAGGATGAACCTGTCTGTGCAGCAGCTGCTTCCGCCGCGCCCATTGAAATAAGCCAGGAAGCCCGAACTACCAAGGCTTCCGGAAACTCGCATCGCCTTCCTGAGCCTGTCTCCGAACCTCGCTCGCGTCCTATCGAATCGGATCCTGCTCTCCCCACGGTACGAGACGAACCGAAGTCGGCTACAGTCCCTGAGCGAGTACCACCCGTTGAAACTATTAGGCCCGCACAAATCACTCCTCGAGTCGTCGGCTATGATCCAGATCCGGATTTCAACCGTACCATGGCTCGAATTGACATGCTTTTAGAGCGAGCAGCGAAATGGAGGAGGCTCTAGACAGAAGCAGCTCTAGTACTTACAATGTGATGGACCCTTTATGCAGTTTATCTTATCTCTTTTGGAAATAGTTTTGGCTGAGTCGTAACGCCAAGTACGACTAGTAACTTGAACCAACTAGTTCGAGGGGGTCTAATTGATGGTAAATAAAGTGCTGGTAGAACCTTTTTCTTCGTAATTTTGCCGGTTCACCGGTCCGACGATACTGAGCGTGCGTCTGGCTGGCATATTTAGACAGGCTAAAGACTGAAGGATTGGTGGATCATACGAAGCATGCGGGACGACCACATTCTCAGAGCGCAGATCAGTGCCACATTTGTATAATAACTGCCTGTTGGATTGGAGATCGGAAAGTTATTCCGAGCACAAAGTGGGGACGAAATGAAGGGGGTGGGGTGTGAAACGTCATGGGAAAATGGGAAACATGGGTGGGAAGGACAGCTGAAGGGACAAAGACTACAAAACTAGACTAATAAAACGATATGAATCTGAATTAATATACAACTTTGCGAAGCAGTGACCGGATTCTCACATTGACTGGTCTAAGCGCGAGGACGACCCCCCATTCACTGCATCCGAGCGTGCTCACGGTGTTAAAACGAGGCATCCGACTGAGATGAACTCTGGGAGCTCGTGGACCGTTTAATTAGAAGCCGTCAGAGACGAGTGATATCGAAGGGACTCACGGGCTTGCATTCTCGCAAGAAGAAAACGAGACCGCATTACTCAGGGCGGAAAAGACCCATCAAATTAGGAGCCTTCTTGTTATCTTCCTTAAAGGTGTACCCATAGAAAGGATCAGACGCTGCGGGGTCCTTCTTCTTCTTTTCCCGAGCTCGATGCAGGGGTAGATCTCCGAATTGGTCACCATCTTCATCTGCATCGTCGTCACCGGCAGCCGCGCCTGGTGCGACGACGACAGCAGCACCAGTGGTTGGGCTGACAGCAAGACGAGGATCAACCTGCTGGATGGGCTTGGTGGACTCGTCCTCAAGATCCATGGGCTCAAACTTGTCAAAGTGGGAGACGTCAATTTCGCTCGCGACCTCAGTGGGAAGCGGTGGCTTGCAGTTGCGGATGTTGTCCCAGTCGATATGGCGGAAGAAGGGATGTGCCTTGATCTGCTCGAAGTTGAGGCGGTTGGGTGCATCACAAATGAGCTTGGAGATGAGATCAATGGCAGCGGGGGACAGGTTCGCTTCAGCGGGAATGCGAAGGGTCTGACGCCAGTTCAAGATCTTTTGGCAAGTTGCCATGGGATCATCAGCGTAGAAAGGAGGATAGCCAATCAGGGTCTCATAGAGAATGACACCAAGCGACCACCAGTCACACGACTCGTCATAACCCATCTGCGCAAACACTTCGGGAGCAATGTAGTCCGGGGTACCCACAGTGGAGTAAGCGAGCTTACGATCACGGTGCTTCATGGCCTTTCTGTTCGCCGGGGATGTCTCCTTCTCTTCCGTCACCGCACCTGCGCTTGCGCCAGCCTCAGCGACGGTCTCACCGTTCTTGAACCGCCAGACGGGCGGGGGACCGAAGGCCTTGCACAAGCCAAAGTCAGACAATTTGACGTGACCATCACGACCAATGAGGATGTTATCAGGCTTCAAGTCACGGTGAATGTAGTTGAGGCGGTGGACCTCGTTGATTGCGAGCGCCGTCTCGGCGATGTAGAATGCGGTGGCAGCCTCAGGAAGGGTGTCGTAGCGCATCAGGATAGTCATGAAGTCGCCACCTTGCAGGAACTCCATGACAAGGTAGAGGTTGTTCAGAGTCTGGAAAGAGTAGTGAAGCTTGACAACCCAGGGCGAGTCAACGAGCGCCAGAACATCACGCTCGGCACGAATGTGGTCAACCTGATTCTTCTTTAACATTTCACTCTTCTTCATCACCTTCATGGCGTAGACCTTGCCGTCATCCTTCTTTCGAACGACGCGCACCTCACCGAACGCACCACGTCCAATGATGGCAATCGTCTCAAAGTCCGTCACAGTAATCTTACGCTGCTCCGTAATCTGAAGGCGCTGCTGGATATTGTGCTTCTCGCTCTGTGCGATGTTGATGCCCGCAAGCACCTTCTCGAGTTGATCCAGGCGTTCTTGTTTTTCGTCCATTTGCTGAAACTTCTTGTTAAGCTCGTTCTCGAATGCAGCCAGTACTCGTTCAGACGTAGCACTAGGGCTAGAGCTCATACACTAGATACGACGCAGGCAAGCCGCAGCGGAGAGGCACGCAGCGCAGGGACAAGCCCGAGAGAGGGGGAGGAAGCCAGACCGTGGCCGACGATACAGCATCACAACGTGAGTTCAGCGCATACATAGGAGACCTGAAGGATATCCGAGTGATTCTCCAAACGTGTTAAGTTCGGTGTTTGTGGATATGTACAAGGACATGTGCAGGTTCTCTGTTCAGAATGCGATAGGCATAACGAATGTGCATCAAAAGCCACATACACATTGGACCCACACTCACACCCAGCCCCATAATCCATCCAAAATATGCACGCGCGTGTGAGTGTAACGCCTCTTCCGTTTCTGAGCGCGTGAGGTTTTGTGGAATATGGTATTTTTACGGATCAAGGCCTCGGGGTGTGGAGAGTTTCAAGCCCTATTTCGATACACACTAAACACACCCACCGGAACAACAGATTATGAGACCGAATGCACTCGTATATACCCACTTTTTCCCCTCAATTCCTAGTCGCGTTCCCTGTTGGAATTCACCATTTCCGGGCCAGGACGGAAAGCATTTTTCACTGAGGCTCAAGATTCCTTGCTGGTTCAACGGCTGGCTGGGCCGAGTGTGACCATGGTCACAATTCCATGTCCGGGCCCACGAGGCAGGGGGCAGAGCGATTGGCTTGGGAGCAGACTCAACAAGCATTGAGCATCGTGAAGATCACCCGTTCGGTGGATAGCACAACTCTACAGCATTCCGAACTATGTCTGCAACAGAAATCAAGGCTGATACAGTGACTGAGGCACCAGCAGCAGCTGCTACTACTACTACCAATACTACTACCACCCCTGCTCAGGCTCAACCAGGCACACGACAACTCAAGTCGGCTGCCGTGGTTGGTGGCACGGGACAGGTCGGACGTCATGTTGTGAATGAACTCTTGGCCACTCCTGGACTTGAGAACCTTGTCCTGATTGGCCGTCGTCCCTTCCCCAACGACACTGTGCGGGCAGATCCGCGTGTGCACGAAGTGATCATTGATCCTATGACTCAGGCCAACATCGAAAACTCCGATTCACTCGCTGCCAGTCTCAACGGCGTAGATGCACTCTTCATCACCATGGGCGTGGGACAACCCTCCAAGGTTAGCCCCGAGGATCTTGCGGCAGGCGACGTTGCTCTACCCTTTAGTGTCGCCAAAGTTGCTGCCGAGGCAAAGGTCAGCCATACTGGACTGCTTACCGCTATGGGCACCAACGTCACGTCAACTTCTTGGTTTGGTTTCACCGGTGCTGGCTTTGGACTATACAATCGATTCAAAGGGCTGATTGAGGAGCAAGTCAAGAGACTCCCCTTCTCGTCAGTCGCGATCTATCGTCCTGCTGCAATTCTTGAGAATCCGAACACAGGCTCGTTTGCGAATTGGTTGTTCCCCAAGATCTCCGGAATCCTACCAGCAAACTATTCGAACACGACTGCGACTGATCTCGGTCGAGCAATGGTTCACGGCGCGGTTAGAGCACTTAGTGGTGATCCGCTGCCGAGCACTGAGTTGAAGGAGCCAAGCTCAGCAGATGTCGCTGCAACCACTGAGGACTTCAACAAGCAATTCCAAGGGAAGCTTGCTTTGCCGCCGGTCGCTCCAGATGACACTCCACCCGCAAATCGATTCACATACGAAGTCGCAAGGATTCATGAACTGATCCGTGACTGGAGAAGCCGCCGTGGTCAATAAGTCCACGAAGAGTGGTGGCTAAACTCGAGAGGACGAGGCATCCCAATCTTCCCATAGCTGCTCTAGCGAATTGTTTATGTTGTATTGTATCGTCGTTTCACTGAGAAATGGATTGAAATTGTGTTACTGTTCATTACGCGGAGTTCGTCTTTTTAGTTCCAAATACTGTTTACAAGCTATTGTTCAACATATTTTGAAGACGTTGGAAGCCATACTGTACGATGGCGGGTGGTGCATTTACGATTTGAATCGTCGCCTCTTCAAAGTTCGGCCCAGCACAATCATGACTATTGGTTACCGGATTGCAATTGATTTCGTGAACCAGTAATCGTCCATATAACCCATTGTATCGAGTTTTTGACTATTCTGCACTGGTTAACCCTCAAGCCAGCATCCTACGAATGCATTGTGTTTCTCCATACGACCGAGCGCAAGGACAGTGGTGATTAGTGCCTAAGTGCCTCTTTCTTCTCTTGGTCCTTCTTCTCTGGATTTGGTTCAACAGACGTCTGCTTCATTGACGCTGGTGAGCTACCTGATCCTGATCCTGATCCTGATCCCGATCCCGATCCCGAGGTGCTCTTTCCACCCGATCTATTTGAGCCAGTTTGTGTCTGCGCAGAGCTGGACTCAGCGCTCCCGGTGGTCGTTGATTCCTCAGTCGAAGATACTGTTTCTGAATGAGCAGCATGACGCTGTCGACGCGCCTCGATCAACTTGGCAATGCCATCGAACTGCTTACTAAGCGTTTTGACACTCTTTAGGTGGATGCGACGTTGCAGGCCGGCGAGTTTCTTCGAAAGCCTCTCCACGGAAGGTGACCTCGTTAGTTTCAGTTGCCTTGAGGATGATGTGGGACGCTGCTGTTCAGCATCCGTCATCTTCGTTTGCAGCTCTGCATGCTCAGACACTTCGGGGCTAACTGTGTCCGTGGCAGCTCCTTCGTCTCCGAAAACCTCATCCACATGGTATATGTTGTAATCGTCAGTCATTGAGCTCCCTTCGAACTCGCCTGCTTGGGCCTCATGATGCACTTCTGAGTGATCCACCATATCACGCAAGGCTTCGCGCTTGCGCTCTTCAGCTTCCATGCTTCGGCCCTGCGTCGCCACGTCCGAACCTTTGCTCTCTCGCGTGATTGAATCTGCCATATACACGGGGATGGTGCCCGAAAGCGGGGACTTCTCAACTTCTGCTTCTGCCAAACGTTCCCTCACGTCATGTTGCCAGTGAGTTACGTAGCGTTTGAGCTTACACATTGGAGGGGAGGTGAATCTTCTAATGTCGGGTGACGTGATACTTCGTCCAGAGGTCCCTCGACGATGTGGAGACTTGGGGCGAATGCCCACACTTGGATTCAGCGAAAGCTCCGAGATCGGGCGCATGTAGGGGGAGAACATCAGGCCTCGAGAGAGAGGTGACGTTCCAATGTCATATGCGTTTTCGCGTGACGTTCCGCCCGGTGTAGAACGGGTTTCAAAAGCATCACTCGACCGTTGCATATGCCTGAGCCCCTCGCTGGCTGGAACTCGACTCATCGTCACAACAGGAGCCATTGGTGCATTCGCGTAGAAAGCTCTCGCAATATCGGCAACACTTTGACTTTCATGAAGTCCTGAGGCTGGTCCATTACGCCGATTGGCGGTTTCTTGTCCGTGCTCTTCGCTCCTCGAATCTTTGTTTTGCCCATGTCCTCGCTGTGAGGCTTGTTCATGTTCTCGTACCTCCTGCTCCCTACGATCTTCCGAGCTCCCCGAGACGGATACGTTGGAACCTATCTCACAAGTTTTCGTGTTTCCTACGTCAATTGAAGCGAGGCAGCCTTTGAGATTGCGTGGAACATGTTGGAATAAGGGGTCTTCCTCGACTTCTTTCATCTGCTCGTGCATTCTGGGATATGAAAGGCTCGGATGTAGTCCCTTACTTTCGTACTTCCGCGTTTTCACGTTTATATCGGGACTTGGAGTTATTTGCGAAGAGATAGATGCGAGTTGTGCAATAGACGCTTTAGGCCGAGTCTTAGCTCGGCCATCCCCGTTTTTTGAGTTCTCGCGCTGTGCTTGTGGTGTAGGGTGCGAAGCAGGGGTCGAAGCTGTTTTCGTCTCTCCAGATCCATTTGTCGAAGGGGTTGATTCTACAGTGGTCATTTTAGGTGACCCAGACACCTTGGGCTTCTGCTTTAAACTGCTACTGATCGTCGGACTGGTTACTGAGCTAGGTCTCCCTTGGGTCCCAGAGGTCCTCTCCTGTTGTTGCTGCAACTGAGGGTGTGGTGCGGGTGAACCAGTTTCTGTGGTGGAGTCCCGCATATTCATTTTGGGAGAACCTTCGTGCGGGGTCTCGTTTGAAACCGGTCTCCTCGGTGTTCCATCTCCGTCCGTATTTCGACCTGGATTAGTTTCCCGCAAACGCACTTGCCGTTGATGTTGAGAGCCACTTTTTGTTTCCTTTGTTTCGGTCTTGTTGTGACTTGTACTTTCGTGCGCTGATAGGCGCTTGTTTGTGGCTATCTCTTCCGTGGATGCTTTCGGTGCCGCTCCCTTTCCTGCAATAGTTACCGTAGGGGCCATAGCTGGGACCTTAGCGAGTGAGTCTTTGGAAAGGAAGGCGACAGGAGCTATTCGGCGTGGGGGCTTTGGAGTCTCCCGTTCACCAAGTTCTGCATGTGGGTACGTGTACTGAGTCGGGGGGGACTGGCAGTAGGCCTCATCGGTGAGAAGTCTTCGCTCTCGATTGATTACGATTGAGTCGATGAGATCGATGCCACTTCCAAGTCGTTCCAGCAATTGAAGCGTAGGTTTCTTCGGGAAGCCTTTGGAGCTCAGCTCCGTGATTCCGAGGCGCTTGCATGCAAGTTCAAGCGCCTTAGTCATGCCTGGTACAGTGCGACATAATAGACGAATGCTTGGGGCGAAGTCGGTTGGCCGGAGTTTAGCACGAGCTCGAGCCAGGCTCGCACGGAATCCTGCATCGGTATAGTGCGGCATAAACAGGGCGAGGTTGCAGTGAGGGCGCCTTCCACTAGCATCTCCACCGACGCTTAGAGGCTCCTGCCGCCGTTCAATCTCAATTTCCAATTGTTTGAACCTGATCGCGCGTGAGATTCTTGAAGATTGTAGCGCTCCGATTTCTGGGCAGTCGTATACAATTGTGCCTTCCAAAGGCTGCTTCGTGACCTTGCGTGAGAGGATATCACGCGCATTTCTCGCAATATCATTCTTGAATCCATTTGGATTTGCGGTCCTCGGATCTTTTAGGCGTTCACTGATTAACTCACTCAGAAGCGTTCTCTCGGGAATCTTGTAGATGTCCTTTGCGTCGTCTGATTCACGGCTAGCTTGGTGCTTTAAGACTTCGACGTATCGAGGTGGAAGCAGCGTATAATAGCGTCGATGATCGTAGAACTCGGTCAACCACGTTGAGTAGCTCAGAGGCAGCACACCAATGCGCTCGAGCTCATTCAACACCTCGAGTTCTGGGTCACATGATCTCTGGGCCTTTTCATCATCCGCTTCGGACTTGCGGTCTGTAGCCAGATCGTGGGCTGTTGGGTTCCAAGGTCCCTCTTGCCTGAACGTGCCCGCAAAAAACCTTCGAGCAAGCGGCTCTCGATTGCCGCTGAAGTATTTCGACTTCGAGACAAGATTCTTTTTAGCCCGTACGAGCTCGAGTCGGAAGTTCTCGATCGGTGAGAGTTTCGAGTTGTAGCTTACCTTGGTGCGCAGGTATGGCAGCGAACTTCGACGGGGATCCACGTTCTCGGTGAAATGTCGCTGATCAAGGCCTGACGGCGTTACTCGCCTTTGATATCGACGCGAGGCATCAAGTGTCCAGAGATCCGAAAGAACCACCGTCTGCTCTTCGGCCAACTGCTTGTCAAGCTCCTTACACGCATTTACTGCATTGCTAAAATGTCCCAGCGTAGATCTCAACTCAGCTACGAACTCGTCAAAATTCACCCGAGGGTCACCAATCTCTCGTCGTTCTTCCACAGTGAGGGGAGGCATTGCAGGATCAGCATTCCATCGCGTACCACCTAACCTCACAGGTCGTGGAGGTGGCACAAAAAAGACCGGAAGCGGATAGAATCCAATTGTTCTGTCTGCCTGTTCCAGACATTTCTGCAGAAGACGAACATTTTCATGCTCGCGTACTCCAAACAGTCGTACTGGAGTCGGACTGAACGTTGAGCTTCTGCTCTGACTCTGGGTGACATTCACACGTCGCGGGTCGATGATCGTGTCGAATTCCAAAGCAGTGTGTTTCTGAACACCATTTGCGAGGCGTTCTCCTGCATTAGCTCTCTTGCCAATGTGAGAACTCGTCATTTCACTCCTTCCACTCTCATTACTGGTGCTGCTTGTCAGCGTAGGCGGCGGGATAATGCGTGCAATGGGTACATTCCCTGGCAGCACGGCTGCCGCTGCGGTTGAGGGAGAGAGTAACGAATTCTCGCCTGATGTCGGAGAAATCAAGGGCTCAGTACTTGTGAATGGGGACCCATCTGCATGTAGCGTCATCTCCGTCTGATTACTGGTTCTCGTCTCCAAAGTCGAGACTTCGGAGCCCTTTGTTTTTGCGTCGTTGCTATCGTGCGGTGCCCGTCGTTCATGACTTGCGACATCAAGAGCATCTAAATTCTTCGATGCCGGTGACGTATCACTTGTCTGCGGGTAGGAAAATCGCGTTTGTGCACTGTGAAGCAAGTTGCTTCGCCGTGGGTCAACTCCTCGATTCAGCCGCCGCTTCAAATCATCGCTTCCACCTGGCCCTCCTACTTGGCCAAAAATACTTGTGTACTTGCCAGTAGTTGGGGTAGGTGTGACGAGCTCATACGAGGATGGCATACCTTGACCACCAGGCATCGCTTCGCCTGCGGCGTCCATGTACGAACGACTTCCTTTTGCAGGCAAATGAGGGATCTCTAACGACATTCTTCCAGACGCGTCGGTTCCCCTGCCGCTTGTTTCGATCTCTCTCACGAGTTGAGTGCTCTCCGGAAATTCTTCTGTGTGAGTTGAGATTGCAGTGCTGGCCTCTGAAGTTGCCGGGGAGAGCTGTCGTAGCTTGGAAAGCGATGACTTACTCATTGTGAGGGGTGCAAGAGCATCCGCAAATCTGCGTGTTGGTGCTGTGCGCATGGGGGACTCAACACTACGACCAGGGAGTGCTGGGTGTTGCTTCATTTCGACCGGCATCGACTGTCGTTGGTCAGTACTCGTGCTCGGGCTCCCCGTCTGTCTTTTCGGCCGTGGAGGAATCGGAGGGGGAACCTTGCGTTCGGGAGGCTGAGGTGGGGACGCTGTTTGGGTGTGAGCATCACGGGAAGGCAATTGGTGTTGTGATTGTTTCAGTAGCTCGAGCCCAGAAACAAATTGTGGTGTAGCGCTGTGCTCTTCGGGATGTTTGACATTCTGAGCGTTCTCACCACGCTGAGCCTTTCTTTCGTGTTCGGTCTCCTTGGTCACAGTGATACTCGCAACCGTTTCAGGAAGTTGATGCACCTCCATGTTCTCGGTGTCGGAGGGCTCGTTGTCATCTGGCATCCTTGCTTCATCTTCACTCGAGACGCTGGTGGGGTTTTGTTGCGATTGCCCCTTCGATTTGGCCTTGGCGGCGTCAGCAGTACCTTGTTTCTTACCCTTCAGAGTAGAAAGTACAACAGGCATAACCCTGGGGTTTCGCCCGCTCTCTAACGCCTTCTTTAGAGCATACTCACGTCGCGCATTGGTACCGATAGCATCTTCTTTAAGTTGCCGCTCTTTTTCTCTAATAGCCTCATTGATTCGCTTCTTGACGGAGACTTCTGACGCCTTATTCTTTACCTCTGAGGACTCTTTCCTGTTGTTCTTGCGTTCTTCCTGCTCGTCCCCTTCACTCACCTCATAGTCCGATGCGCGCGCAGTCCACATCTCCTGTTCGGCTTTAACGCAGGCTTCCGGCGGCTCATGCCTATGGTTCTCAGACCGATGAAGCGCGGTATCAGTATCCGTCATGGGTTCGTGTCTGCGATCGTCTTCAGAGCCAACTTGCATTGCCGTCAAAACGTTTTGCTCGGCCCGCGCTTTCTCATGCGGCGAGAGTTGGATATCAGTGCGGATACGTTCTTGGAGTTCCTCCGGTGTTGGTAGCTTTGCGTTTACATCAGGAGGTACACTGCCCTGTTGCGATCCTTCGGCGTCATTGGCACCGGGGTGTGTTGGGGGAGAAGATGACTCGTCTTGATTCTGTGTCATGGCCACTGGGTGAACGCGTTGGATGGAGCAGACAATTTTTTCATGACGAACGCATTCCTCATCATCCTCTTCGGCGAATCGCTTTGATTTGATCTTTACGTTTTCACCCGGGGTAATTGCCGTAACAAGGCGTTCTTTCACATGCCCCGACTCGTCGACAGAGCCTCGATCGCTGGCTGCTCCTCCAGAGCTACCAGGACTTAGGACAGACCGCATACCTGGGGTGCCACGATCGGTGTCTGAACTTTTTTCAGCGTGACTCGTCGTCGTCGGGCAGGAGATAGATGCGGCGAGATGTTGTGCTTGATCGACTGACACGGCCGGTGGTAAAGACCAGTCCACTTTAGCGATACTTGGAACCTCATGGGGAAGTGGTCGATGACCTGTTCTTATGGATTCACCTGAATCAGTCGGCTTCATTCGAGGCCCACGACCTGGCAATGGCGCTGATCGTCCAAGATTTCCATATTGATCCACTGGAGGGACATCTAGAAGTTCACTCTCATTCTTCGAAATGTGGACAGGATTCCCTCGACTAAGCTCGGGGGGCTCACTACTCTCAGTCCACTTGGAGGAGATGTGCCGTTGTATATCCGGTGATTCAGCATTCGAAGGCTTTCGTTCTTTGGTCTCATCCTCACCCTCACGGTCCTGGGATGCGGGGGAACTTGTCGTTGTTAATTCCTGTGTTTCGACCAGATCAGATGAGCGGTTACCTCCAGCTTCGCGTTTTGACGACTGATCCTGCTCAAACCGCTTCTTGTCTTCGTCAAGCTGCTTCACGAACTCGACCATGTGTTCTTGATCCTTGCGGACAAGTTCATCAGCTAGTTCAGCGGCATGCACAATCTCTTGTTGTAGTTGAGCCTGGGCCTTGATTAACCGTTCTCGGTTATCCTCGGAAAGTCCTTGACTCACACCCGCATTGGAGGTGACTCGGGGCCCTTCCTCCACACACTGGGCCAGACTGCCCTGTACTGCTTCCAAGTAGTGGTGGAATGAGCTGTTCAGGATATGCTTTCCAAGACTCATCCTGAACAAGTCTTGGAAGGGTTTTGTTGACATGTCTTCATAGTCCTCTTGGATGCCACCTTCGCCTTGCAGACCACCAAGCAATTTCCGTTCTGAAGGTAAGAAAACATTACGAAATTTTTCAAACACGGTTGCTGCATCGACGCAAGCAGGAAGCAGACACTGCACGAATTCTTCGCGCGCTACAATACATCTGGCACTAACTTTCGATGACGTAAAGCCACGAGCAGCGATAACATCGCAGGGTGCGAGGCCAAAGTGACGGTGGCTCTGACCATCTGTGGTGTGCGGCTGGTAGCCCTGACCTGCCGATCTTTCTGACTCAATGCTCATCCTCGAGACCGAAATCTCATCACTCATAACGTCATCTGTCGCAGCACCTGTAGGCCCAGCTAGAGGAGTGGATTTTTCATGGGCCCCTCCTTGGGAAAGTAAACCAACCTCACGCTGATCGGCTAAGCCAGGCTCGGAACCGACGACCACTCTTGTTTGGTCTTTCGCCTGGAGTGAGGGCGACTGATAAGTCTGCTTTCGAGTGTCGTTTAAATGAGGGAGAGGGGGCAGAGCTGCGCAGGGATGCATTCGCTTAATTTGGTCTTCCCATAAGCCGTGAAGCAGCCGTATAAATCGATATCCAGCATCTTCGGGACTCGAGTTAGTTCGTATCATGGTATTGAGGACATGCACGCCCAAGACTTCGCGTGCGCCACGTATGATGCACGCAATTGCAGCTTTGAGATTATCTAGCTTGCGATCTGCCTGGACAACGGCAACCTGTGCTCGAATCAATTCCGCTTGCGCGCTTGTGATGGTGTTTCGACTCGCACCCTTTGCCATGGCGCTTTCGCGCTTTTCGAATTTGCGAGCAGCCTCTTGCAGAGCATAGTGGAGCTCGTCCCGCGCCTTCTGTGCTTCACGAGTGAGTTTCTCAAGAGAGTGACGCGCATCCTTAGTGCTGATTCTGCCCGCGCGACGTATGTCGAGTTTTTGGAAGACTTTGGACGTGATTCCAACCTCATGGAGGATATCGCTAGCAATTGATCCTTCTGCGCGAACGTCCAAGAGACGGAACCCTAGCGCCAATACCCGCTGATCATTCAGTCGCTTTTGAGTAGCTAGATCTGACAATGCCTTGCATAGCCACCCACAAACGACTACAGGATCAGGCCTACCTCCAGCATTACCAGGTCCAGCGCCGGGTAGCGTTCGTTCCGATCCCATGTCACCGGTGGCTGCGGCGAGGATAGCTGAGTCAGCCTGATCAAGCACGGCTTGACGTGAGCGTTCTAATGCGGTGGAATCCTTTAGGATCTTGTCCGAAAACGAGTGTTCTGCTACATCCAGTTTGGCTAACTGCTTCTCCCACATTTTCAGGATGGCCTGCCCCTGTGGTGAGAGCCCGATATAGGGTGCATCGATTGACGAATCCATGTTAGGTTCATCTGGGACATCTGAATGCTCCGCATAAACCTTCGCTATCTGGCGCTCGACGCAATAGTATAGCTCATCGCCTACTTCTTTAGCCGCCAATCGGAGCTCGAAGTCTGCGATAAGATAGTCTGCTACCTCAACGCACGTTGCAATGTGGCTAACTTCACGCTGGAGCAGAATCATTGTGGCCTGAGCACGATTTTCCAGGTCAAGGACCTCTAGGGCTGACCGTTGCTTACGAGCCTTTTGAGCGAGCTCATGATAAGCAGACAGCCTTGCTGAGAGCCGTTCAGCATACAGTGCCGTCTGGACCAGAGCTTCTAGATAATGCCGTATACTTACATACAAGCTAAGCAGTTCAATACGCTCTTTGTAAGCGTATGAGGATTCGAGTTCGTGCTGAGGGGAAATAGGATCACCACGCAGCACAGCAGCTTCCAGCTCGGCAAGGTTGACACGATAGCGTGGGGTATAGTGTGACAACCCTCGTCTTAACCCAACGCTAAGCTCTCGTGAATAGGTGGGTGTTATGGTGTGGTACGGCTGAAACCGAGAGACAGAGGTTTCCTGTACATCCGTGTCCGAATGACGGTCCCTGAGATAATCGGCATTGACTGTGCCTAACTCGCTCATGTTGTGAAGCCCGATGTCAGCTGATTCATGCAGTTGTTCAAGGCCGCTGGTAGATGATCGCATTTGTGGGCTCGACGCATAGTCTTCAGTCCCACTGTAGTCTTCGTGCTCGTCTCCTGAGTGGACTGCCGCATAGCTCTGCTTCAGTGGCTTTACGCCCATCATGCCCGGAGGACTATCAACAACGGGCGCGGCAGCCGAGCGAAGCGGTGTAGTATATACTCGAGGAACACTTGCTTCAGCGTTTTCGTCGTGGTTGAGCATGTGATCAGGACAGTACGAGCCAGATGGAGCAGAGCGCCTTCGACCATGCTGCGGACACTCAAACTCATTGTTTGAGTCACGCTGGTAGCCCTCAAATCGAAGTGTGGATTCTAATATTGCTGCAGATTTCTCAGGATCGAAGGAGGCTTCAGCGCGCCGACTCGCTCTGATCTGCTCTCGCCTGACTTGAATTGGGATGTACCGATAGAGTCGGTTGAAGACGTCGAATCGACCCTCATCCCACTCTTCTAATCTGCCTAAGATGTCAATCAACCTGGGAATGCATTGTTTCTGCAGTTCCTTTGAGGGGCTAGTCCCCATGGTGTGATTCTGATGATCGTGTCGACAGAACTCACGTTCTGTCTAGAAACGATTCGCTTCGTTCCAGGTTTTCTGTTGTTCTAGGATGGGATGGGATGGGATTGGAGTGGTTCCAGACACAGCTGCAAGGATACGGTGATGGAGGCACGATCAGTGGTTAGAGATAGGGACCAAGAGGAGAGATGAGTGCGTTGTCGCAATTAGGCACCCAATCAGCCAGAGTCAGGGAGGGATGGCCTTTGCCAGAGGCTTGAGGAGCAGACCCACGGCTGGTAGCAGAAATCACCTTGCACCTACAGTAGCCACTACAGGGAAACATACTCCTATGGATTCGATGCACCACTGATGCGCACATTTCGGCTACAATGAACACTTGCGAAGTGAGCCCAAATCCTCGGAAAGTCGGGATGTGATCTGACTCCAAAAATTGATCCAGATGGGGTGCTCTTTGTAATGCTTCAAGTGGAATGAGGGCATGAATGGACACTCAATCGTGTATTTATTCACGCAGCACTGCCCATCCGACGAGTCCAGCACGTACCGCGCCGGAACTCTACACGAAACACAGGCCAAATTTCAGTCCAAAGTGCGATTGGTTTTCAAAATTTCGAATTTTGGTAGCACGTGAGGTCATGAGTTCTTGAAGTAGATAAAGTCATTGATGCGATTCAATGCACACAACTGGGTGGGATATGCCAGGGAAAAATTCATTGAATCACATGAGCTTTATGTGAGGAGTCATTTCGACCTCAGATCTCACCACGGGCCTTCGTCCCCCAACCTGACAGGCCCTCGGACACAGTCCAAAAAGTGAGCTGACATCTCCAATGTCACCAAGTGAAAAGCTGGATGGAAGTGAAAACTAGACCGAGTTGTCAGTGCCTAGCGGAGGGGTATGCGCGACCAAGACGGATATCATGGCCATCATTCTATTCCCTGCAAGATGGTGTACATGAAGCACCTTTTAGATTAGGATGTACGTATGTACCTCTGTCATCTCGAGCTCACCAAGGTACTGAAAGCTTTCACTCCACACGTCAGTTTTCAACAAACAATTGGAGACCGTGAGAATGTTGGGATTTTCACTTGGCTTACGATTTCCAAGCGAAAATCCTCACAGTGCAGCAGAAAAATACGAATCACATCCAAGCACACGGGCCGTAATGGGTACTCGCTGACACCATGCACTTGGTGGAATTGACCTCCCTTGCATCGTCAAAGGAAGTATGTTGAGTTCCAGCGGTCGCGTTTCCCCGAAATTGACCGGTGTTCGCGACGTATCATGGACACTTCATCATGAGTAGAGGCATGTCTGGAGCTCCCAACGGGGTTTATGACAGCAAAAGAGCTGGTCGAGGGCCGGCAACTCTCACGCAAACCGCATAGCTTGGAGTACACCGATTAAGAGTGTGGCCATGTATGAGGTCGTCACTCACCGAATCGGAGCGGGTTGAGTCGAGTCAGATAGATCTGTGATGTGTATATGTCTCGATGATCCGTTCGACCGTCAGACGTGACAGGTAGATTTGACTCAGACAACATGCGGGCACACGATAGAGTTTCAAAGGGTAGGTGCATACGACTCAAACTGCTTTGCTCATCCGACCCATCTATATAGCAATCAACCACCAACCAACCATGAGCCGCAATCCTCAACAGTCGTCCCAGCAGAACAAGGACATGAAGCAGGGCCAGCAGCATGACCAGATTAGCCACCAGCTCGGCCAGTCGATCTCTCAGCAGCCTGGTCAGCAGCGCTCCCAGCAGCAGGTCCAGCAGAAGCCTGGTCAGCAGAACCTTGGTCAGCAGGCCAAGCAGTTCTCATCCGATGCTAACAAGAACATCGGCCAGCAGAACCAGCAGCAGAAGCGCCAATAAGCGAATCTCGCTTCATAAGGTGTGATTGACGTATGTTTCCGCAGCCAGTGATCTTGCTACCGAAACGGTAGGTGACGTACGCGCCAGCAGCAGTCATCGTCACGTGTGTGTGTGTAGACATGATGTCTTGAGACTGCCTCTCCGTCAAGGATTCCTGCCTTTGTGGCAGGGGTCTGCCAACTTCGGTCAGCAGGCGGTCTAAGCGAACCATCTAAAATCATCATCTCGTTGACTCATGCATTCATCTCCTGCATCGTTGGAAGTTCTAGGATGATCCGGAAGGCTGAATTGCTCCAAAAGCAATGCTTCCAACCGCTTATCAATAACTTGCTTTGAGTAGGGGTGAAGCCATCAAGCATGAGGGCGGTTGCCACTGTCCTAATGCTCATGGGCTCACATGCACAAGATCACTAAGCTGCCATCACATCTGAGCGCTCAAAAACGAAACATTACACAATGCATTGTTTCATCATTCTTGTCTTTAACAGCAATTCATGCAGCGGTGCGGTCGCAACCTTTCGACCCTCCGACTGTTGTATTGATGGTTATTCCAGAAGGTGTGTTATGTGTACACAAACACCTATCACATTATCTTTCTGTCTTAAATACAGTGCTTCATTAAAATGTTAACAATGCGTGGGTCTCAGAATCTGTCCGGACCTTGAGAGGGGCTTGGGCTTGGTGAGTGAGCTGAGAGTAGCGTGGTACCTGACGATGTCGATGATCCTCCCTGCCGGGCAGAGCGGATTGCTGACCGAATTGACGGGTCATCTTCAAGGAATACAAGTTTCAAGTCAGCATCCGTGATCACACCATCGGGATCGTGATCACGTTGGAGCGCCGCTACAACCTGACGTGCAGCAACGAATGATAGGCCTTCGGATGGAGGCGTGGTGGTTGTGGTGGCGGTGGTAAGAGTCGTCGTAGATTGATGACTGCTGCTGAGTTCCCCTCCTTCGACCAATGTCTTGAGCGCGCGGTTAACAAGGGACTGAACATGCACAGCACCGACATGCTGCCCGTTCGCCTGTTCGAGAAGAAGCCTGTACACTTTGGCTGCCTGGGTTGACCCAAGCGCAGCTTCGGTCCTTGTCGCCTCGTGAGGAAGTTGGGTCGCGATTCCCGACTTGCTTTCTGATTCCCGCTGAATAAACTTAGCGAGTGCAGCCCTCTGTTCTTTGGCCATCGGGTCAGCCATCTGGGCATACTCCCTTACAATCATACGAAGCGTAATACAGTCGATTGGGAAGACGAGCTCTGGAGTATCATCGGCATCAGCGGAGTCGAAAGTTCCATCCTGATTTGGTTCAGCTCCTCCTACTTTCGCGCTGGTGGCTACAGACGCTGTTTGTTCGCGGCCGCTCGTATCATGCACATCACTTTGATTATTCTTCCGGTCATACCCCATCGCCCGCCGGTAAACAGCGCGAAGCGTTTGCATGTCAGGAACGTGGCCAAAGACATATACGAAGACCCCTGAGGTGGCCGCTCGATCGAAGATTAGCTCCATTCGTCGCGGGATATCTAGCTTCGTAGCTGCATCTGCATCCCGAGCGCTGCCAAACCCCTTCGGGCTGAGAGCTCCAAACAGATCAATCGCCTCTTGAAGCAGCACGCTCCAAGCACTCACATCTGTGAGCCAGCGAGCAGCTCGGTTCATCTGGTGAGTGAGCTACCTAGGCGTGTTTACCATGCTATGCTGGTATATTCAGCTCGATATGAGTGCTTGATCTCGTCTCCAACACAGCAGGGCGACTCAGAGGCCCGCAGCTTGTTTGTGAGTTTGGGGCAGCGGTGCTAGAGAACTTAAATTGCAAGGCGTCTAGGGTCCTGTAGACTCGTGGCACGGAAACTAACCGGCGGTATCAACTTATAAGCTTATATAGCTGCGTTCTGCGGTACGCCTGTGATAGGTTAGCTTCGAGAGTACGGGGTTTTGAACGATGTGACAGAGTGGTGCAGGGAATGGATCTGGGTTTTGCACATGATTGGGATAACAGGTGTGTTGCGAGTGCCGCTCAGAGTAAATTCAACGGTTCGCCGATTCGCAGTCGGTTAGCGTTGCTTATACAATATATGCCACCAAACCTTACTGGAAACACCTCCTTTTCGCTGTGACCCTTCGTGCAGATCAGATCTCATACTCAGAGGTCGTTGCCGGGCCCAGGTACAAGAGCAGCTAGCGCTTAGCAACGTTATTTTGAGCAGATCTCGCATAGGAGCCTCGCGTTATTGCCACCCACACCATGGTTAGAGCACTTAGAATCGTCTTTGCGACACTTCTGGGTCTGGTCGCAGTTGCGATCGCTGCAGACCCTGTCAAGGTCGAGCTTGAACCTCTCGCATACCCGTACAACGGACTTGAGCCGGTCTTCAGTGCAGAGGCACTTGAGATTCACTACGCACGCCATCACAAAACCTACGCTGACCGCTTTGCTCAGGCGCTCCAAGAGGCATACGAAACCAGCCCATATCTCCGAAACATCGTCAAGCAGGGTCATACTGCAGTTCTTCAGCAGTTACAGAAGTTCCCTGCCGGTCTGCGCAGCCGCCTCCAGAATAACGGTGGTGGTTATGGTACGTAAGGTGAAGAGTGGACTGTTGTATTACGAGCGTGCGATTCGGCATTTGTTCACGTGCCTCATTCCCACTTCCAATCATCTCCCGCACCTCTCCCGCACCTCTCCCGCACCGTTCTAGTCAACCACGCGTTCTTCTGGAAGTGCATGCGCCCCGCTCGCAAGGATAATGCACCAACTCCAGGCTCTGCTCTAGATCGCGCCATTGCCACAACCTTCGGTTCTTTTGCCGAGTTCAAGAAGCGGTTCTATGAGGTTGGACTTAACGTGTTCGGGTCTGGTTGGGCCTGGCTTTACGCTGACCCAGTCGTTGGTCCTGGCCTCTTCCTCATGGAGACACCGAACCAGGAGAGCCCTATTCAGACTGGTAAGGTTCCTCTCCTAACCCTCGACGTATGGGAACACTCATACTACTTGGTGTATAAGAACATGCGTGCTACGTATGCAACTGACTGGTGGGACGTCGTAAACTGGCCCTTCGTTGAGGCGCAGTATGACAAGTTCCTCGCAGACTACGAAAATGGCTTTACGACTCCTTCCAACACTTGTGCTGCCCCAGCTTCAACCACGACTTCCACACCGATCCTTGTAGACAACTCTGCACGTGCACCATCCGCCCCTGTCGAGTCGTCTGTCCACCTTAACGACCCTGCTCCACAACCGCCCCGCGTTGTGTAAATGCTTTCTAGTCACAAACCCGCTTTTTGCTACCTGTCGACTCTCCCTACTATCTGGTCACCTATGCTCGTTTTGGACATGCACATGAAGGCGAGCGCCGGGTTCAAGGATTCATAAACCAAAGTCCTCTCTGTATATAGTAACTCTAACAGGGATTTATTATACGAAGTAATAACATACACACTATGTTATAGCAGTATCTGTAGCTCGGGGTGACGAGCTGTGTGGGCCGGTCTTGTTTGGTGACCAAAGCTTGCCGGAGCCGCGGCGAAACCTTCATGCTGGGCCGAGCCCAACTCGTGCCCAGTCTGACAGAAGCAAACTTGACTACTGCAGCATTCCGGGAGCTTCGGGAGGAAAGGTGCCACGCGAGTTTTTTAGATTGATCTGTTATATGTACAACACATCAGAATGTGCTGATCGTCATCATCCGTCTACTTGGTCATCGTTCACCTCTCCTTCTCGGTTTCCAAAGGTTCCATCTTTGAAGTTCATAGTTGTTTCTCTCATCGTAAGCGCAGTATCTCTCTGGATCCACCCGAGACACGGTGCGGTGATGTACGGCGTACGACTACGCGCTCGTCTCACCAAAATGAGACTTGACTTAGAGCTTGCCGACCTGTACAGGCTCACCGACGATCTTGCGGCCCTTGACTTCCTTCTCAAACTGATGTTCCGAGCGGATGTCGTTGACCATAGCAGCGGTGTCGTGAAGGGCGAGCATGACGAACACACCCGAGAGGAAGACAACACCACCCTGGAGCAGGCTGAAGCGTCGAGAGGGGAAGGTGTTCACCTGAATGGGCTTGTCGTAGTCCGTTGGCTCAGCATGGTGGTGGAGTGCAGCCGAGCCGAAAGCGCGCGCGTTTACCGCGACGGCGGGGGTTCGCTTCGAGGCAGCGGCAACAATTCGTCGAGCGGCCGTGGAAAGCATCTATATATACAATATTTTCGATGATTGGGCGCTTGTAAGCGGCAGTAGGGCAGCAAAATGGGTTCATTTGGAGCAAAAGCAAAACCGCTCAGAGGTAAATTAGAGGTAGATTGGGTGTGATATGTATCAATGGTCAGATCAACCAGCTAAAATATTGCTTCCTGTTGAGCACCCCAAGCAAATAGTCCCATCAACGTCTCTCCAACACAACCTCTATACCCCTATTTTGGCTTGTTAATAGAGCTTAATTTCCCTCAAGTTTTCGCAGCGAAGGGCTAGCTGGGTTTCCTCAGAGGGGTGGATGGTCTCACCCCGTTCGGTTTTCAGCGACCCACTGGCAGGGCCACTGCACTCAGGCACTGGCATGCAGTTTTTGCATGGCCAAGTGTTATAATTGTCGCGAAGTGATAGTGTCCACGCTGCCAGTGCGCCAGATGAAATCTCGTTCTGGAAGGCCTCGAGCCAGCTACGAAGAGAAACGAAATCAAGCTGATTTCACTACATTACCTAGTGTTGGAAATAGTGATATTGACGTCACTGCCTCGGATAGCCCATTAGATCAAGTCGTATAACAAGTTGTATTAGACTGTTAGCACCTGGTGCGTGACTCACATCGCGCCTACGCACCCTTCAGAATGTTCCGGATACTCTCCCGCTCAGCTCGGCTTTCCGTTCCGAATGCCCGAGGGGTGCTCGAGCTGGCTGGTGCGTGGGGCTTGGCCACGATGCTTGCCACGCCTAGCTCCCGACAGCCACCTGGGTTTGCAGCTCAATCACCGACTCGCTTGGACCATTGGCAGTCCACCGTAGCGCTCACACAAGTGCGCACCATTCGCTCGGTCATGTCACGCAAGCTCGTGGTTAAGGATGAAGCCGCCAAACTCGTCCCGGCAACCGCATCGGTGGCCAGCCAGGACGCATTTGGCTCGCTTGGCCTAAGCGCTCCCTTCATCCAGCTGCTAAACCAGATGGGCATCTACACACCGACGTCTGTGCAGAAACTGGCGATCACCGGACTGCTGCAAGGAAATGATGCACTGGTTGGGGCTCAAACTGGAACAGGCAAGACGTTATCGTACCTGCTTCCAATTGTACAGCAGATTGTCCGTGATGAGAAAGAGCTAGGAATTGCGGGACGACCTGGACACCCTCGAGCACTTGTATTGGTTCCTTCTCGCGAGTTGGCGCTACAGGTTGTAGCCGTAGCCAAGTCACTCTGCCATCATCCCGACGCTCGATTTCGAGCCGCGATCACTACCGGTGGCTCATCCAAACACCGGCAGGCGCAGGTATTAGCTGGTGTCAAGTCCCGCAAAGTGCTCCAACAACGACAGCAGGAACTGCGCAAGCTGAGAGACGAGCAGCGTGCTCGGATTCAGGAGCGCTACCAACAGCTCCTTCAGGAACTTCTGGACAAACAGAACAGTGGCAGCGGGAATCCAGACGAGATTCCAGCAGAAAAGTTGCCATCCGCTGAGAGGAAGCGAGAGTTGAGGAAGCTCGCTGAGGAGCAAATTCTGAAAGAGGACGAAGGCACTGAGTTCGCGAAGAAGTTGGAGGCGGCCAAGGCAGCGGTCGAGGAAAGCATGACCTCACGCAATACCCCCATCATTGCTACGCCAGCAAAGTCCTCAGTAAACCTCGAAGCCAGTGGGCTATCGGAACTGGAACATCATAATGTCGATCTTCTTGTCAGCACACCTCGACGCCTTCGTGATCTTCTTGATTCAGGGAAGGTCTCTATGTCCGACGTCCGGTACATTGCCATCGATGAAGCTGACTTCCTCCTTGCCCCCAACAACGGATTCGTAGAAGATCTAGAGTGCTTGCTTCAGCCCGTGGTGCGGAGGTTACAGAGGAAGTACGCAGCCGAACTTGGCCACCTACCCGCAAGCCATCCTCTATCGCAAGAACTTCTTGAAGCGCGAAAGGATATTCAGCGCACAGGTGGCAGTCCCAAAGCGCAGGAGCGTCTAAAAGTCCTCGAAGAGCGACATAGGAACCTTATACAAGAGCTGCAACAGGCACGCGAGCGAAAGGAGACGACCAAGGAAGATGTGCCTTGCCAGTTTATTTGGATCGGCGCTTCCGTTACAAAGCAAATGATGACTGCGGTTGAAAAGTTTATGCCACTCTATTCGGATAAGTTCCGACCTCGGTCTTTACTCCGTCTCCATGATGATTCGCAGAACATTCTGCCGAAGAACATTAAATTGGTATGGATTCGAGCCGGCAATCACGACAAAGCTGAGATCCTCACGAAGCTGCTAGATCGGGAGGAGTACCGTCTTCATCCTGAAGACGAGCTTGTGGACAGGAGCCTTTCTGAAAGATCCCGTAAGGGCGACTCGCTGCCGGCAGTAGCAATAACCAAGCCGGAACTGCAAACCAAGTCACAGCCGAGTGACGATGCTGGAGATCCAATTGAAACCAAAGCTAATCAATTCGATAGCGACTTAGCAGCATCGCAGAGTGATATGCGGACCGAGGCACCAGTTACACAAGATTACCAACCTGAAGAAGTGGAGGCCCGTCCCCGCCGAAGTCTTCGCGCTCTTCGGTCTCAAAGCCGTCCCGCTCCTGCTCCCAGACCCATTGTTGCAAAGCCAGTGCTTGATCCTAAGGCTACCCAGGAGGATGGGGCTGACGAGATCGAACCGGGGACTGAGTATGAACTCCAAGAGGACGAGCCAAGCTACTCCGACCTGGAGAACGATTTCGATGAAGAAGGGAGCGAGGATGAGCCAGGATACAAGAAGGAGTTGCCAATTTCGCCCTCCCTTCTGACTGCGGCACAGCTCGCGAAATTGCAATCTCGTCCTTGTGTAATGGTGTTCTGTAACTCAATCGCCGCCTGTAGATTCGTAGAGCACACTCTTCGCAGTGCTGGAATTGCGGTTGTTGGCGCACATGGAGCAATTCCACCCAAACTTCGAGCTCTCAACTGGTCGCTGTTCTTTGCACGTCTCCGACCGGTTCTTGTCTGCACGGATCTTGCGTCTCGAGGTGTAGATACTCGTTTTGTCAATCATGTGGTGAACTTTGATATGCCGTCGGGGCCCATTTCGTTCCTGCATCGCGCTGGCCGAACCGCTCGTGCAGGTTCGAGTGGACAAGTTACATCCATCCTGGAACGAGGAGACGTTGTGCTTGCCCGCGCAATTGACGATGCACATAGAGAAGGCAGACCTATTACCTCGCTCTCGGGCGATAAGGATCTGTATCGTACGGATGTACCCAAGGCATTGCGACGAGGTGCGCATCTTGTCGAGGGTTTTGGCGTCACGAAGGAAGAAGTCAAGACCATGCTCAAGAAGGAAGGCAAGAAGCGCCGCAAGGAAGCTCGCTCCAAGCGCGAAGCGGCGAGCAAGCAAAGGAAGGAGGAGCGCGAGGATCGCAAGTTTACAAAGCTCAAAGCTGAATCCAAGGCCAGCGGAGCCAAGTCGAAGCCTCGTCGCAGACGAAGCCAACGTACCATGGAAGATGAAGACAGGGGCAATGCCGTCCGTCAGCGTGGCAAAGAGGGTGTACGGTCGCTCCAGCGGCAGCGGGAGCGCGAATGGGGTGATAAACAGGTGAAGGCCAAAGAGGAACTCAATCGACAGCGCAAGAAGGGTGAGCTTCCTACCAACCGAAGGCCCTGGGCTGCGAAGAAGTAGAGGGGTTCGGGTAACGCCCTGGGTGGCAGTGCTCCTTCATGCAGCACTCGATGAGTGCTGCATCAGTGCAGGTCCCGGGTCGGTTCCTCCAGTGGCGGGTTCCCACGGTCCCAAAACGCCCAACCCAGGCCGTGAGAGGTCAATTCCATTACAGTGTCAAGAATTGAATATACTAGGATCTGTTTGTGGGCGTATATATATTAAGTGCTAGTTATGTGTGTAATGCACTTATAAATTAATTGCATTCGTTTATGGGCACACGAATTCACGGAAACCCGCGATATAATCCAGCATTTTAGATTCCCACTTCGTCCGACTCAGCAGAGTCGAGTGCGAGTCGCTTTGGTGGCCTTTCGACCACAAACAGACGCAGACAACTCACGCTTAGTGGAGCTACTTCCGTTATTACCTCAGTAGACTTCGCAATAGTGGAGAGCAGGTCCGTCCTGCCCTCATTTCCACACCTCCAAGCCGTATGCGGCAGATCCTGGCCATCGGAACCATAGGTGTTCTGCGATGTTTGTCTTCACTTGCACTCACGTTGATTGTGCCTTATCTCCGACAAACTCCTCAGACGCCCCTGCTCGACCATCTTGGAGCCGGGCTGCTCATTTCGGGTGTGCTACTGATCACCTTTTCATTGCCCGAGGGAGTGTTTAACCCAGAAAGCCAACTCTCATCACGACTTGGGACAGCCGCGGAGTACTACGTGAACTCAGTTCTAGCCTCGCAGCCGCTTGTTCAGTATGCTGCGAGGTATTCCCCTAAGCTAACGTGGCCTGGTCTCAATCTCAAGCGGAGATATAGTGCCAGAATATGGAGGGTCGCAATTCGGTCGGGAATCAATCTGCTCGTCTTGCTACTAGCGCTGCGAGAGCTAGGAGCATTGCGGGTCTCCGTCTTGTCAAACGTAGATTTCTGGGTTCCGTGTGCATTGCTGACAGTATTACAGCCGAGAATTCTCAGAGCCAGCGTTCAAACATTGGCCAAAGCGGCTGTGACACTTGTTGGAATCCTCGCTGTCATCCTCGCTATCCCAACCACCGCCAGTGCTGCTGGCGCCGCACCAACTGATACGACTTCACAAGCTGGAATCGAAAGTTCAAGACTAGGCACTCTACGCACCCCAGCATCGTTCGCGGCGATGAGCTTGATCGCAGCAACCTTGTTCGAGGCCGCATTCCCCTTCATTGAAAGGAGGATTCGATGTACCGCACACTCCGACAAGCACAATGGCTACAGCTTGACTCAGTGGTTGATTGGTCCCGCAGCCAGATATCCTCGACGCGGCAAAAAGCAGGGCTCAAACACGTCGATAGGCTTCAGCGATTCCAACGATCCATTTTCCATGCGAGCGACGAACGAGACCCCTGCCTCGTATCGTCGTGACATCTTCGAACAATCTTCCGCACCACACTATCTTGAGCACGGCATTGGGCTTCTTTTTGCCGCACAGCTAGCCATACTAGCCCGTGTTGTAGCATACCGTACTGTCTATGTCACAGAAGTGACGTTTTCCGCTGAGTACATTGTCTCGCTCATGATCTCGGGGCTTCTATCTGGCATCTTGCTGACCGTCCTGCCGCTTTTGCTTGATTCGAGCCTAGTTGAATGCCTGCTTGCTGCCAATATTTCGAGCTCGCAGGACTCGTACCAGCTCAATGGTAGCGGTTCGATAGGGTTTTCACCCTTATCCACCATCATCAGCTATGCTACGCGCTCACTTACATGCAAGTCACAATCGTTGGTTCTGCCATTAGATGATGCAAAACAGCATATTACCATCCTCTCTGGTAGCACGGTTACGTCCTCTCTTCTGTCAAGGATCCCGTTAAGTATTGTTGCCTTGTTGCTGAATGCGACGATCGCGCTTCCCCTAATATTTTCTGCAGTTTCGGACGCTTTCGAACTGCTCACCTCATCAAGTACATGTATTTCCCTAGTGAGGTGTGCCCCTTGGAGCACAGTCATTGCTGCCGCTCTCATTGCTCTGATCCATGCATCATATCTCTTTGACACCTCTTCTGAATCGAGTAAGCATTCGCTTGAGTTCATCGGAATTCTGCCAGAGCATAAGCTCGATGAACTTGCAGCAGGCTACGTTCACAAGACTCTCTCAATCGGTCGCTATGGCGGAATGTTACTCGAATTCAAGGCCTACACTAAGCCCGAACGTACGAATCCATACGGAGATGTTGAATCTGGAATGGGGATCGGTCGGCGCTTCAACACGTCAGATGATGGCGATGACTCAGAGAGCGACGATGAATCACGCTCTTCCTACCATGCAATGAGCAGGTCTAGTGCTATTCATGGCCATGATCACGGTCACGGTCACGGTCACGGTCACGGTCACGGTCACGGTCACGGTCACAGTCACGGTCATGGGCATGAGACCGAAACATCAACCGGTCACCTTGACTTGAGCGTGCGCTCTTTTGGGCGCTTTGTCAGTGCGAATACCGCCTCACGACGGATTGCCATTTTCCTGGGCGTCAATTTTGCCTTTATGTTTGTGGAGCTGATCTATGGCATTATCTCCAATAGTCTTGGACTTGTCAGTGATGCTGGCCACATGCTGTTCGACTGCATAGCTCTCGCAATTGGCTTGTTGGCAACATATATGGCGAAGGTGAATCCACCTAGCAACTATACCTATGGTTATGGACGGATTGAAACGCTATCTGGCTTTGCGAATGGAATATTCCTCTTATTTATTGGCTTCTTCGTTTTGACTGAGGGCGTGGCTCGCCTCTTTGAACAGCCAACAATCCGTTCGGACTCGTTGATCTTGGTTTCAGTTCTTGGATTTATGGTCAATGCAGTTGGCCTGGTTTACTTCCATGAGCATGCTCATGGAGGTGGTGGCCAGTGTAGCCATGGCCATTCCCACAGTCATGGCCATTCACGCAGTCATGAGCATTCTCACTCACATTCTCATTCGCATTCTCATGCACATGATGAATCACTGAACCAGGTTTCCATGACATCGGCCACTAACCACAACATGGAAGGAATATTTCTGCATGTTTTAGCGGATGCGCTGGGAAGTGCGGGCGTGATTGTGTCCTCAATCCTGATTCACCTCTTCAACTGGACCATCGCCGACTCAATCTGCTCGATTATCATCTCCGTCCTAATTATTGTGTCTGTGATCCCACTGATTAAAAACTCTGCATCGATTCTATTGCAGATGGCGCCAGGGGACGCCTCAAGCGCTATGAATCAGGTACTAGACGATCTGAGGACCGCGATCTCATTACTCGAACCAAGCTTCACACACACTGCAGTGCTCGACCAGATACACAGCCTGCGAACGGCCAAGCTGATAGGCTTCAGCGAGCCACACCTTTGGCAGTTTGACAATGAAACGATCTGCGGCACCTTACATCTCCAAGTGGCTATGGGGGGCGACGAAGAGCTGGCCCGTGCGAGCACTAGACACTTACTCCGATTGCGAGGATTGAGCCAAGCCAGGTTCACAATCATGACCGAGCAAGCATAGCACCGGTGTTTGTTTATACCAATCCGCATCGACAAACGTTAGCACAGTTCATTGTACAACAGAGATTTGATTGTTTGATGTATATAGTAGCGTCACATGCATAAACTAGTCCATATTCGTAAGCTTCCCCAACTACTTGACACTGCTTGCGACGTGTCGGGTTCAATGATCTGTTTAGGTAGACAAAACTGTATTGGACTTGAAGAAAGCCTCAATGACCATAGCAAAGCCAGGACTTCCGGTTTCTCCATGGCCGTGACGACATAATATAACGAGACTCCCTGGACTCCCATCTCCAGGAGACCAGAACCATTGTTTAGACTTGCGGTTTGACAAGACATATTCACAAACTATTCCTACATGAACTGTTCATACCCAGCTGGCTTAGCAGTAGGGCAGGCTGTAATATATGTGGTTCCTAGCTTCCTAGTTGTACAAAGGATGACACGGCTGCTCGTTCGTGATGAACATCGTGTACCCAAGTTCTTGGTTGTGGGTGAACTACTTTACCTTTCTACTACAAAATACCTTGGCTTCGAATCGAATCGATTCGCATTCACTTGTCTGAGCTCTCCTCTGATGTTGACGATGAGGATGAGCTCTCGTCACTCTCACCCTCCTCATCGTTGGGGAAAACGCGGTAGGGCAAGAGCTTGGTGCGAGGTGCAACAAACTTGACTCGGCGAGGATTGTAGTCCAGTCGCTCCTGGAGATCTGCGAGACCCTGAGCGGTGATGAACACGGTGTGTGCGACAAGGATGTCGTAAACATTGGCACCCATCGCGGGCATAGCAGTAACGGAAGCAAGGTTCCTGACAGCGAGGGCGAAGTTGGGGTCGAGCTCGTAATTGCCGTAGATAAACAGAGCCCTTCGGTTGCCGTTCTGGCCCTGATAATCAAACGCGCTAAGCAGGCGCTCAAGCTCGCGAGTCTTGTGTGTCTCCATGGTTGCAGCATCGACAATCACAAGTCGGTTTGACTTGCGCTTGTCAGTGAGGGCGATTTGCAAACCTTTCCTCCGGATCGCCTTGGGAAGTGGGTACGAATAGTCGCGTGGCAGTCGCGGGTTGGCCCGACCACCGTGGTAGTGAAGTGGCGAGCGGAGACACGAAGCACGCGCACGGCCAGTACCCTTCTGTGGGTGCGGCTTACGCGTCGTACCTGAAACCTCGGTTCGGTCTTTGGTTTTGTGGGTACCCTGTCGTCGCTTTGCAAGCTGCCACTGAACGACACGCTGCACAATGTCTTTGCGGATCGGCGCATTGAAGTGCTGAGGGTCAAGACCCACGATGCCGACGCGCTCGTTCCTCAAATTGACCATCCATGACTCAATCGCGGGTGCAACCGGTGGGAGCATGGGTCGAATGACCTTATTTACATTGTTCGCGGTACCGTAGATGCGCTCGCGGCGGAGCACAGAGATGGGCTTCTTGCGTTGAAGCGCGCCCTCCTCGAGGTTCATCACACGGCTGTACAGGTCATTGAACTCGCTCAGTTTCTTCGTTTCTTCTCGGATCCATTGCGGGTTGTGTGACATAAATCGTTGATTGCTACCACATTGAAGGGTGGCATTGGCAACACTTACACACACATTGGATGCGCGGAGTGTCCTCAGACCAGAGGAAACAATTCGTTGCATTGCTGCACTGGTATATATGCTGCAATTTGCTTCCAAAGTTACACCCTTTCCAAGCTTTTTCCCCCTCCCCGCCTCCATTCCAGCACCCCCGATTTGAAAAGGTAGGCAACTTGTGACGGACTAAACGGTTGCGGACGTGGCATGTATAAGTGGGATCCAAAGGGTTCATTGAAGAATAATCACTGTGGCGGCTCTATCCAGCCAGGAACAAAGCCTAGATGATCTTTTCAAGAATTTCAGCACACTTCTCCAACCCCACAGCGAGTATCCACACCCGACATCGGATTTTACGTGCTCGAAAACTGCTGGTATGGATGCGAAAATAGCGGGGTATAGAACAGGTTCCACGAATCAAATCACATATTTGGCATTTTGACACCAGAGGATATTCGTTGTCCTGCTGCGAGACACTCGCAGACCCCTGAAGGCACTTGAAAACACCAAAATCCGATTCGACCGAGACTCACTAGTGCTACTTATACTAGTGTGGCTAGAGTACTGCATAGTGCAGCGTGCCCCATGTCCGTCTCGGCTTCAGACAGTACTGGCTCGAGCAGCACAGTCCGCAGGCGTCTAGAGGGCCTGCTCTCAGGCGCATTCGCCGGAGCCTTCTCGAAAACATGCACTGCGCCCTTCGACCGCGTGAGGATCCTATGTCAGACGGGCGCATGCGCTAAGCCCAGCACGGCGGTGAGAGATGTATGGACAACTGAGGGGTGGCGAGGTTTCTTTAGAGGAAACCTCGTTAGTGTCATGCGCATTGTACCCAACAAAGGCGTGCTCTTCATGTGCAGCGATTTCTACAAAGACCTATTCCGAGGACACAGTCAGTCTGTTTCATCTGCTTCAGCGGGAGCGAGCAGTGGTGCCCACGGCAAAGGCAACGCACCTGGAGGGCTGACCGGACTCCAATACGTCTGTGCTGGCTCCCTCAGCGGTGCGACAACTGTTCTGGCGACCTATCCACTCGATCTGATCCGTGGACGACTCACGGGAGCGATCAACAGCGCGACCAATCGGTATACTGGCATCATTCAGACGTTCCGTGTCACCCTCAAAGAAGAAGGCTTCCGTGCACTTTATCGCGGTATGGGACCCAGCCTGGTGGGTGCCTTCCCTTACGAGGGCATTCGATTTGGCGTCTACGACTACCTCAAGCACCACTACGTCCCGGAAGGCTCACCAATGTACTACAACGCTCTTGTTGGCGCGATAAGCGGGTTGACGGCCGTCATTGCACTATTCCCCAACGATACCGTGCGACGCCGTATGCAAATGCAAGTCAAGCTTCGCTCAGCGCCTCAAGTTAATACGAGCCCTAACGCAGAGCTACTCTACAAACATGGTCTCGATTGCTATATTCAGCTGTACAAGCGCTACGGTATTGGCATCTTTTACCGAGGCCTCACTGCTAATCTGCTGCGTGTGGTGCCATCCGGAGCGCTGCAGTTCGCCTCGTTTGAGTGGGGCAAGCGCATGCTTGGAAAACGTAATGCTAGCAGCAGTGCTCCCAGTGTTCCCGCCAAGTCAGCGTAAGGGCACTATCACATTTGTCCAATGGTTGGTGAACACCTGCTACTTGCTGTGAGTTTCTCTCATTTCTACCGTGGTCTAGCCTCATTCTAGAACAACTTCACGGGCTCCCCTACATGGACTACCACTTCTCAGGAGCCCTCCCTGTGATACAAAAGCCAGTCTTGATCACAATACACAATATTGTATGGGCTTGAATACACCATTGTTTTTCGTTATCAGTCCTGCCCTTTCGGAATCCAGAGTGCAAGTTGTGTGGGATCAGAAGCGGCAAGTACTGAGTAGACAGGGTTCCAGGCTAAGTTCTGGATAGGACACATAGTTTGGCTCGCATGGCGACCACCGTCATCAAAGCCACCGCGTGCATGCAATGCTGCGGCGGCTGGCTTGTGGAGGTTGGTGGTAATATGTTCACCGGTACTGGCGTTAAATGTCCTGAGGCACCCAAGCGAGCTGCTTACAGTGATGTAGTTACCATCAGGACTCATTGCAGCCAAGCACTTTGGAATCGATGATGACTGTGGACAAGATCCAGGAGCAAGTGGCTTCATCATGACAGGTACGCTGAGCTCGTGCAATTTGGTACCAGTAAACGCGTCGAGAAGGAATGCCTTGCCTCGATAAGCCCAGCAAACAGTGGGCGACTCAGATCCATTCTGAACAACCATAGGCGCGCGGACAACTCCTGAGATGAAGAACTTCGTGCCATCAGCAGAGAATCCGATTGACTGACTCAAGAAACCTACGTAATTCGGTGGTGGGTTCTTCTTTGCCAGCTCGCGTTCTTCTGTCACTTGAGACTGTTGCGAGTTCTGTGCACTGACTGCAGAGGAATTCTCTGCTGTCATCGTTGCGTCGCTGGCTGAAGCTATCGCTTGCTTGCGCTCGCTTTCACGTTCCATCGCCAACTTTGACCGTCGTGCCAATTCACTATTATCTTGCAGCACCGATGCATCCACCGTTGCAGCATCACTGGTGTCTATACCTCTAGTCGAACTCGACGCCTGATCTCGCAGTACACCTCTTGTCCGTCGCCTTCGTATGCGATCGTCTTCGGCCTGCTCTTGGGTAGTTGTACTTTCGCTGCCACTTGGTCCTAGAGCACTATTCGAACGAGTGTCAGCATCATTATCTGGCCCTTCGTCTAATTCATCACCGCTGCCCGTGTCATCAAAGGCGTTGGCAGCCGTGAACGGAGTTAGGAGCTTGTTCACATCGATGGAGAGGAACGGACCAGCCTCGATACGTCTTCGGTCATACAATTTGACCATACTTCCATTAAAATGCGAAGTCGCAATCGCTAGCACAAGTCCTTCTGGATCGTAAACCGCCAGTGGGCGTTCTGGTGTCGTGAGTTTTCCTTGGCACTTGAACGTGCGGAGGTCCCATAGCCTTACTGTCCGGTCTAGGCTTGCCGTGACAAAGGTGTCTTCAAACGGGCACAATTCTACCGAGGTGATGACGTCTGTGTGACCACGGAAATACCTCAGATCGCGGTTATCATATAGAGAGAGGTACCGCAGTCCTCGCTCCCACTCATCGCTTCGGGTGGATGCCAGCACGGCGGCACTCACGTGGTGTGTGAATCGAACAATTCCAGGGTCAGCTTTCGGTACTCTTATGGATTTAGAGTACGTTCCGTTGACGCAGTTGTACAAACGAATAGTAGAATCGCCTTGAGATGTCAGCAGAAACCGTCCCTCGTGGTGGAAGCTGAAGGAGTTGACACCTGTGTTCTCGGTAGGTGTGGGGATGACCAAACCGCACCGGAAATCGCGGATTAGTGCGTCGTCCAGTACGGTTGTCGTGCCCGACGCCGCAGGGGACGGATTGGTCGTGACCGTCGTAACAGGTACCGACATTTAACTGGACTGCAAGTGCGATGTAGGGGTATAAAAGCTACTGGAAAGGCAGTGTTGGCAGTGGTACTCTCCTACGAATCTAGTGTTCGAGCACGATTTTCGGTCTAATCAGCGAGTCCACGTAGGATATAACGGTATCAATGGCGTTATACCAGGGACAAAAATCGGTTAGGCCAGTTCGTTTCAAGACTTACTCGCCAGATATCCCGATTTCCAATACGTGATCAATGTACGTAGAGACCAAAATTTCCAGGGCCAAATTCAAATTTCGGCCTTCCTGGGCTGGCTTGTGCGAGGTCTCTGGGGGCGGTGCCGGGCTCAGATGGACACATCGTATCATACATAGATTTGACAGCTCACGCTGTACCTGCACATAATGCACCAGACGGACATTCTAGAGACACACAAAGAACTGATCGGTTTTACGGGTTCGGGCCCCACCCGCCACAACTCTCCCTCGCCATCTGTTGGTAAGAATCGGACAGGTGAACGCAAGCGGGACAAAGTGGATAAGCATTTCAGCTCTAGACTAACCTCTTTCAGAGGTCAAAAGGTTTGGTCTCCTAGGATTAGTCGAAAAACAATCGACCAAAGGGACACAATGCGACCGCACGGAGCTACGATCTCTCATTGACTCTACAGTGAACTTCGGTGGCAGTACGCCGTGAGATTGGCGCATGCTACAGTAATGCGTATGCTGAAGGTTTCATGAGGCTTTAGTGCAAGGGTTTCTCACACGTTCGTCTTCAAGAGAGACCAAAGTGGCTGTTCTGAGCATTGGATTGTAAAGCATATTCAGCACCAATGACCGCCTATCTTGGCTTGAGCATGCATTCCAATCACTATACTCTTACTGTGGATGTAAACTCATGGCCAGATTTGTCGTTCAACGGCTCTGTGCTGACTGGCGCGCTTAGAGGTTCCAGTAACAGAAGAGCCCGTGTAGAAGTGACCCTATCCACCCGGATGCGGATTGGAAATTCGAAAAAATAGAGACCGAAGCGAGTATTATTTGGAGTATGTTATCAGCGTGCTGAGCGCGTGTCGGCTGTGTTCAAGGTTATAAAGTGATGCGTCCTACTTGTGTACACTGTTTTTCATGTTTATACCATCCGGATAACATCACATAACTACGTTTCGGACATCCCAGGCTCACCCCCGCAATTCCCCAACTTAGATATCATACTCGGTGTGTTCGTCTGTGGGGTGTCCGGACGTGCACAGCCTTGTTAGCTTGCACATTCAATAGATCTGGATAATTCACTCATGCTGGTTCTGTACTAATACCATGGATTGCTTGATCTTTCTCCATTCGAATCGTCTATCCAGACCGAAACATGTCTGCGCCGTGGTCGCTTGACACCAAGCGTGTATTAACGCACTATGGCGTGAAGGATATCAAGACAGGATTAACGTCGGAACAGGTGATCGCGAACCGTGAGCGATACGGCAAGAATGAGATCCCCCCACCTGAGGGAACCTCGTTGTTGCTCCTCATTTTGAAGCAATTCGAAGACAAACTCGTGCTGATCCTGCTCGGAGCTGCGATTATCTCATTCGTCCTTGCCCTGTTTGAGAAGGGAGAGGACCAAGCCACTGCATTCGTTGAGCCTGCTGTGATTCTTGTCATCCTCATCCTCAACGCAACTGTGGGTGTCGTCCAAGAAACCAACGCTGAGAAGGCTATTGAGAAGCTCAAGGAGAGCGAGGCTGTCGACGCCGTCGTGATTCGTGATGGTCACCCTCCCCAGAAGGTCCCCGCTGCAAGCCTCGTTCCCGGTGATATTATCATTGTCGCCGATGGTGACAAGGTCCCTGCAGATGCCCGCATTCTTCAAATCTCTTCCGCTGCACTTCAGATCGAGGAGTCGGCACTCACTGGTGAGTCCGATGCTGTGAACAAGACCTCGTCCGTTGTTGAAGGTGACGTCACTCTCAATCAGGACAAGCGCAACATGCTCTTCTCCGGCACCCTAGTTGTTCGTGGTAAGTGCATCGCCATTGTCACTTCGACTGGTACCATGACAGAACTTGGTAAGATCGCTACTGGTCTTGGTGGTAAGAAGGCTGCTGCCGCTGCCAAGAAAATTGCTGACAAGGCTGCAGGTGAGACTGCTGACACTGATAAGGAGGAGGAGAAGGCCGATGAGGATGATGATGATGATGATGAGGAGGAGCGCACCCCACTTCAGAAGAAGCTCGATGAGTTCGGTGACCAGCTTTCCAACGTAATTGGCATCATTTGCATCGTTGTCTGGCTCATTAATATTGGCCACTTCAACGACCCTGTGCATGGCTCATTTATCAATGGCGCTATTTATTACTTCAAGATTGCCGTTGCTCTCGCAGTCGCGGCAATCCCTGAAGGCCTTCCTGCTGTCGTCACGACTTGCCTTGCTCTTGGTACCGCGAAGATGGCACGCAACGGCGCCATCGTCCGCTCGCTCCCCTCTGTTGAAACTCTCGGCTGCACCACGGTTATTTGCTCGGACAAGACCGGCACTCTGACCACGAACAAGATGTCCGTTCAACGCGTTCTTGTTGCTGTTCCTCCCAAACGTCCTGGTCAGCGAACGGCTGAACTCGCGACCTACACTGTTACCGGTGACGATTGGTCGCCTGAGGGTAGCATCTGCCTCGGAGACAATGAGGATGAGGAGCTCATCTACCCTGCTGCGGATGTCGCAGCACTCGCTGAGATGGGCTGCATTGCAACACTGTGCACGGAGGCCACTCTCTGTGTCGATGAGCAAGGCAACTACTCCAAGACTGGTCCTCCCACTGAGGCTGCGCTTCTCGTCCTTGCTGAGAAGATCGGTGTTCGTGATGAAGCTGTTGTTGACTCCTTTGCATCTCTCCCGAAGCATGAGCGCTGCAACGCAGTCGCGCGTCAGTGGTCACAAAAGTACAAGCGTGTTGCGACTCTCGAATTCACTCGCCAACGCAAGTCCATGTCCGTTGTGGTCGAAGATCCAACTAATCACAACCAGGCTTTGCTTGTCAAGGGTGCTGCAGAGCGCGTTATCGCACGATGCACTCACTACTTCGTCGGAGAGGCCCTCATCCGCGCGATTACGCCCGCCTTCCGTAAGGAGTTGCTGGCTCGCGTCGATGCCATGAATGCGGAAGGCTTGCGCTGCCTGGCTTTGGCGTTCCGTGGCCTCGAGAAGCCCTTGACACAAGAAGAACTTGCAGATACTGAGCGCTACGAAGGCATTGAGAGTGACTTGATCTTCATTGGCGTTGCTGGTATGCTTGATCCTCCACGCCCAGCTGTTAAGGACGCTCTTGCACGCTGCCGAACTGCAGGTATTCGCGTTACTGTCATTACGGGTGATAATCCACTTACCGCTGAGAGCATCGGCCGCAAGATCGGCTTGTTTGAGGAGGATGAGTCGCTCGATGGCAAGAGCTACACTGGTGAGGATATCAACAAGATGACTCCTGAAGAACTCTCGGAGGCCGTTAAGACGGCTGCGTTGTTCAGTCGTGTTGAACCACGTCATAAGCTCATGATCGTCGAGGCACTCAAAAAGCAAGGCGAAGTGGTTGCGATGACCGGTGACGGTGTCAACGACGCCACCGCCCTGCAGCGAGCGGATATCGGTATCGCCATGGGTTCCGGCACCTCGGTCGCAAAGGAAGCATCTAAGATGATCCTTCAGGATGATAACTTTGCGACGATCGTGATGGCAGTCCAGGAGGGTCGCGCAATTTATGCCAACACCAAGCAGTTCATTCGATACCTCATTTCGTCCAACATTGGCGAGGTTGCATGCATTTTCGGGGCCGCAGCACTCGGTATTCCTGATGCCCTCATTCCCGTCCAGCTTCTCTGGGTCAATCTCGTTACTGACGGTCTCCCTGCCACCGCACTGGGTTTCAATCCACCGGATCCAGACATCATGAAGTGCAAGCCTCGCTCAGCAGACGAGCGCATTGTGGATCGCTTCATGTTCATCCGTTACTTGCTAGTGGGTCTTTATGTTGGTTTTGGTACCTTGGGCGGCTTCATATGGTGGTATTTGTTCGCCGAGTCTGGACCAAAGATCTCCTTCACTCAGCTCCGCAACTTCAACAGCTGCACCTTGCAGCAAGATACTCTCTTCGCGGGCGTCGATTGCAGCATCTTCAGTCACCCTGTTCCAAGCACCATCTCATTGTCGGTCTTGGTCGTGATTGAGATGTTCAATGCGCTGAATGCCTTGTCCGAGAATCAATCTCTTCTTACGGTCACACCCTTGTCCAATCTCTGGGTCATTGCTGCCGCAACTTTGTCGATGGTCCTTCACCTGATCATTGTCTACTTCCCACCTGCAGCTGCAATCTTCCATGTTGCCCCTCTTAATCAAGAGCATTGGAAAGCTGTGCTTTACTTCTCTCTCCCAGTGTTCTTCTTGGATGAGGCCCTTAAGTTTATTGCTCGCCGCAGGCAGCCCGCAGTGGGTACCAAGGCGAAGGCTGAGTAAGTGCGTTAACTTTCGCTTTCACAGCCATTATGGCGGATTAAACTTGATAATGGAAACTCTTCACAAACCGTGAATACAAAACAAGTTCCAAACTTTATTCTAATGAGGGCCGTAGACTAGCTTTCCATTCAGAAAGGCAGGCTAAGGGTGCTGATGGGTTATGGCTTCAGGAGTTTATCGAGTTCAGCCAAGCTCTTGGGCACTTTCAACTTGCCTTCAGGCGGAGGCCGGGATTTGCGGTGCCTGACGCCAGAGGCTTGACGCATGAGCTCATCGGAGCATGTTAGGTTTAGCGGCTCCAAGGCTTCGCTGGAAACGCGTGGATGACTCCTTTCCATATGACTTTCAGTCAGTATTCTAAGGAGACCTCTCTCTCGACCTTCAGCACGCGATAATTCAATGTGTTGTAGCGTAGTTACTGATTCATACACCTCAAGGGAGTCGACTAATGCCTCGAGTGGGCCAAGTTCTCTCAACAGTTCGTCTCGGCGCTTCTCTGCTAATCTGACGCGTTGCAAGGCGATCATGATACCCGCTATATTGGCATGAAGCGCCTCAATGAATGCAGAACTCTGTTCAATAAGTTTTAACTCGCGCTGTGCCAACTCTTTGTCGAGCTGTTCGGCATTGGATGCAAGGAGAGCATTTGCTTCTTGTAGTTTACGCTGAAGCTGCTCAAGTTCCATCCTGCTATTTGCTAGCTCAAGCTTCGCAGCCGAAAGCTTGTTCTCTAGATCCTGTAGGCGTGAAACTTCCTTCGAGCTAGGAGCATCGGCAGGTCTGATAATTGGCGTTGACGCGGGCTGAGGTGTTCCACCAGCAACAGTTGTGGATGTTGACTTTCCGAGATCCAGTCTGCTTGAAGTCGCTAAAGCTCCAGCTGCTACCTTTACAGCGGTGTTAGCCGTATCCGAAGCAGCCAGTGCTGCTGAGTGACTCTGGCTGAGCTGCATTTGCAACTCTAGAATATGCCGTTGAAGGGCGTTAGTTTGGCGCGCCGAATTCTCTCTCAACCAGGCAATTTGCTGTTCTGCGCGTTGCTGGATTAATAGGTTTTCACGCTGTAGAGTCAAGACTGACAGCTTGGAGCGCTCAAATGCCTGCTCCTTCTCCTGTAGGGCCTGTCGCAGCTCGCGTACTGTTTCCTCAAGGTGAACCCTTTCGGCACTCGTGAGCGCTGCACTGACAGGCGGGCTTACCCCCTCTTGGAGCTTCGGCTGCTCTTGCCCCACAGAATGCTCTGATGGACCTTTATCCATCGTATGAGTTTGCGGCCTGTCAGGGGAAACAACGGTGCGTGCCGCTGCCACGGGTGATTTTTCCGCGATGCTCTCCATAGTGGAGGTCCGGCCATAGGCGGGCGAAACTTCCGGTAGCGGTTCTTGCTCTTCATCGGAGTCGACACGAACCTTCAGTCCTGTTCGAGACGCTATACTGGTCCGGGAGAACAAGCGACTACTTCCTGTGCTTGGGAGAACTCCCGACTCTTGCGCTCGTCTGACTTTATCTGGTGTCGCTTCACCCAACACTTTCGCAGCCTTGGCCGAGAGCCCTAGCAATTGTGAGGCCTTACGACTAAGAGTTTTTTCACGAGCGGCGAGAGCGGTTGCTGTAGACTCACTGACACGTGTATCTGCCCATGTGCGAGTTACACCAGAGGCCACAGCAGCCTCTGCGCCGGAGTGCCTCAAGCCAAACAGCATGGCTTGCAGAACCATGGCCAGCTGCCTTTCAGATGCCTCGGGTGCTACAGGCGCCGCCATTACTTGTAGAACATGAAGTGCGGATACCGAACCAACATCATGGACGGGAGCTACCTTCAGCCGAATTGATGAGATGATATCGTTAGCCAGCCGGTTTTCCGTCGTAGTAATCGCTGAGGTTTCATCAAGAGGTGCGTTATCAGACAGGACGAGGACACTAGAGTTGGCCTCAGATAATGCGATGGTTCTCTCAAACAGGAGCGTGAGATCGTCGATCAGTTGGTTACGCTGCACAGTAGAGGGAGCTAACTCCAAGTGCGGAGGGTCGGTTGTGTCGGCCTTCTCTGATTGAGCGAATCTCCAATATGACATCGACGCGGTGGCATCGAGTCCTGCTTCAAGAGATGGAAGGAAATGAGTGAAGTCCACATTGGCTTCTGTGACCCAGCGCGTCCACAACCTCACACTTGACGGAAGCTCCGGGTCCGCCGTGAAATCTGCGAGGAGGTAGTCGGTCTGTTGGGGATGCAACTGAACGTCCTCGAGAGTCGATTTCGACTGCCGGGCGAGCTCGAGTACCTTGGTCCTTTGCAGCCAGTTCATTCTCGCTACAGCCAGCACGCCAGTTGCAAGCTTAAGAAAACCGTACAAGCAGGCCAATTGTTTGGCCCGAGCTAGAGTGTGTGGATCAAGTTCTTGCTGGCTTTCCTCGATCTGCGGGAGGATTTCCTTAAGGTACAAACCTAAGTGCTTTGAAAGAGACGGCTTGAGGTTTGCGTACTCAAGGAGACGAATGACAGGATCATACTCCGGATCTAATTTGTCCTGTGAACCCTCATGTCTCAACAATTCATCATAATGAGCAATGTCAAGTGCTAGGTGATGGGGCGGCGATAAGGACATTTTTCGAGCATTGAGCAAGTTCTCAAGCTTATTCTCATCATCACTATACTCTCTGAGCAAAGCCGTACTAATTACGGCCTCAACCTTAACACTCAAGTCCGTCGCGATTTCGAGTTCTTCTTCGAGCTGCGTGCTCGACGAGCGCCGTTGCCTGGCCAGCATGTTGAAGTTGCGGAGCAGAGTGCGTCTCACGCGTTCTTTAAGCAGAGCTGAGATCGCAGGAGTCATTTTCATTGTGCGCTCTTCGCACAAGTCGAGGAGTGATTTTCGGGATTGCTGTGACGATATCCTCCATGGGTTCTCAAACAAGGGCGTCGTCGCCAGCGAGCGTACTTGTGCAAGACTAAGGAGCTGGCGAATCGACCATTTCGCGGCATCGCCAGCCGTGGACACCACCGGTCTGATGACAGCCGGACCTTCTACCATCTGACGCACCGCATCCGATCGAAGATACGTCGGAACGTAGTTCAGTGCTCGACGGGACATTGCCGCCAGATATCCAGATCGGCATAGGATGGAGTTTGCCCAGGCTTGCATATTGGTGCCAACTCGCCGTGGGAAGATCTTGGTAAGCTCTCTTGTGGACGGCACGTAATAAACTTGAGGTATTTGTGCCAGCTGTTGATGGATGATGAGAGCCATCGCTGAGAGCGGCGAGATAGGGGATGCGAAAACCATAGACCCTATGGCAAGTGAAGGAAGCTTTGCAGACCAGAGTTGCCCGATGATCGCAGCATGGTCTTTCCAGGTCTTCGCAGTGCTGGGTACCATGGCACCCAGAGATGCCAGCGTTGCCACAAAAAGTCGTAGGTCTAACGACAGCATCGCTCTAGAAGATTCCTGCAGGTGTGACTCACTCACTTTAGACGCTGCAGAAATCGCAGTCAACGGTTCGACGTGCGTGGCACCCAAGCTGATGGAGAGATTGTAATTTCCTTCTTGTCCTGGACTGTCCTGATCATGTACATCTGCCACACCAAGTTGGTCATTGGAACCTGCCGGCTTCCGCTTGGTCGGATCATGGAGGAAGTAGATGGGTAGAGGCGACAGTAGCCCTTGCGCTCCGTTCGCATAGCCTTGCCGGTCCCAAACACGGCGGAGGTTGTGCTCCCCGAACCATGCAACCCGGTTCGAAGAATCGAGAAGCTTCAGCAACTTTGCCATCTGCTGCTGCTTTCGTTTGCAGGATTCTGCCGCCGTCATCAATGACGTGGTACTGAGGGTAATCTGGCGGTACATCGAAACATCCTCCTGCCCAGTTATGATCCTCAACATACCTTCCGAACGCATGGGCGACCGCAGGCTTCGCTCTAGTGTTAAGCCCTTCGCAATGTGTCCGTTTCGACCCCCTTGATCATTGGCTTGGCTGTCTGCGTCATCACATGCTACCGACCAGACATTCGAAAGCTCCAGACGCTCCCATAGGGCAAGGCAAATGCCATCAAGGTAAGGAGGAACCGGTGATTGCGACTCCTCGATCAATGACATGGCGCTTTCTAAATTGTCTACCGAGAGGGATTGCAAATCGCGCTCGGAGGTTTGTCTCTGTGGTGATGACTGTTCCTGGGTATCAATAGCATCGCCTTCATACGATCTCAGCAATGTGCTGACACCCGAAACTATCGCCGGCAGCATCCAAGGCTCCAGTGACTGGTGTACGGGGCTACCACTCGTTTCGTCAACCAGTACGAAACTTTCACGCATGCGTTCAAACAAACGCCAGACCCGGGTTGTCACTTCTTGAGCGACTAACGCTTCACGAGTGAAACCGTAGGATTCCACACAGGCTCGGAGGGGAAACACTGTGTGAAGGGAGTTCGACGCACTTGATTCCGACTCAGACAGCACAAGCGCGCGGTCTGTCACAGCTATGGAGAGAATATTCAATCGTCTTTCGAACGCCAGTAAGTCGACCACGAGCCCAAGGATGAGCGCCACGCACCGGAGGCCTCCTAGCTGCTCTAGCTTGTTCAGAGCGCTGGCTGAGTGGAGAAGGACTTCGCGTAGGTGGACCAATGTGCTCTCTGCGGCTCGCTTGGGATCTTCTAGAGCACACGACCACGCTTGTGCCATCTGGCTAAGTCTTGCAGATTGATTTCGTGGGGTTTGGAGTCCTTTCCCGAAAGGTCCAGCCTGTTGATTCTTGACGTCATCGCGAACATACGTATCATGGCCTCCAGTTACCTCATGTTCGTATATTAGGTTCGATGTCGAAGTACGACGCACAAGTAACCCTTCTGTCGGCTCAGCAGGTTCCAGCCTACCTCGGAGCTCCTGGAACTGAACGTTGGCTTGGACGCCGAAGATGACTCGAGTGATTTCCTCAAGCTCCTGGAGCGATGCCTCAAGCGACCAAGACTGGTCTGGCAGCCCTACATCGTCTTCCTCAAAGTCGCAACGGATTGCGTACCCTTCGTCGGCTTCTGAGGCTGGTAAGCCACCGCTTTCAAAGTCAAATCCTAGTTGTACATCCGATGCACTTGAGGGGAGCACGCCGTGGCTACTTAAAGTTGTTGCACTATGATTCAAACCTGTACGAGTGTTCCACCTTGTTCTTATGGGGCTGCGGAAACCTGAACTAGCTGAGACCGACTGCTGCAGGCCCGTGGTCGAGGACATCACATCCGAGAAAGAAGTACTGGACATCGTGGGGTCGTTGTCTCTACTCTTTTGACGACGTTCCACGTGAAGCATATCAGCACAGTACTCAAGCATTGCACTTAATGCTACGGTTCGATAAACATTCATGGCATGCGTTGTCAGAACAAGTATTCCATTCGGCACACCCTGCCCTTGTTTTCCCAGCCTTTGAGACCAGCTTCGCGAAACGAATGATCCAGTGGGGCTCGAACCAGTCGGTGAGCGTGGTGAGAGGGTGCCAGACGCGGATCTGACTAGAGCTACTGCGTTCGAGGGTGAACCTAGCGTGGGTCGCGTTGGTTTACGGCTCACGCCTCCACGAGCAAGGAGCTCTGTCTGATACTGTCTTATTTTCTCCTGGAGATCTTCAGATATTGTCGGTCTGTGCGCGGTGCTTTGCTCTCTCGACCTTGCCAAGGATCTTGCCCCCGGTGCTGCTGAGACAGATCCAGAATCCCGCCGACTTATTGAAGCGATCGTAACCTCAAGTCCTTCAAACGGAAGGAGAGTAAGGGCATGCTCAACGGTCGACGGGTCATCCGAATGAGATTGGGCCAACCGTGTAGTGTCAGCAAGCTGAGGGACAATCCAATCATGATCGATTGGTAGGGGCTTCTGTGAGGTTACACTTCCATGATCCATCAGGACAGTGTGCAGGCGCAACCAACTTTTCCGCTCCTTAACTAATGGACGTCTCTCCCCGGTGCCCGTGAGGCCTCCGAGAGAATGCGGTAGCATAAGTGGTAACGGGGCGATCATGCACGGTGCATCAGTTGCTGGACTTGTTACCACGAGCGCGATTGCGGACCCTTGACCCGATTCGCTACCCTCATCGAATTTGATGGGATCATCCAGTGACTTAAGGTCCTGGGCATCGGGATGGACCTCAACAGTTTGCCCTTGTGATGCCTGAAGGCATCCGTGCAGAGCGTGCTGTAAGCTGCGTGCCAGGCGATTAACATCACGTGCTCGTATCGCACGGATAAGGTCAGGTGAGTTCAACTTCAGGATCGCAAATGATCTGTCCTTGAGCATCGAGGAACCGTCGCAATGCGATGAACCTCCAACACATGGTATCTGACCAAATAGCGCGTATTTTGCACCTAAAACAAAGTGTAGCCCGAGCACACGCGTGACGATGGCTGGGCAAATGACGCGATGACGAGCAGGATCGTTTTCTTCGTCCTGAATAAGGTACGAGAACGCACCCAGGTCAATTGAAAAGCCAAGCGGTGTGGCTCGTGCAAGACTCTGCAAGTCAGACGTACTGGGCTGGGCTAGGACAAAGGCATAGTTCGAAGCGAGGTTGTGTAGGGCCTGGAGGATCGTCGAGTCCATGGGTGCACCTTGAGGCGTGTACACACCAAGAATTGTGCTCGGAGCCGCGTGCATCATACTAGATTGAGATTCACGAGACAGAGCTACTCCATCGCGCACACTCTCATCACCCACGACACGCAGGTTGGAGCTGGGCACATGCGGCGCTCGTTTGGAGGCGCGCACATTCTTCATAATTCTCTTCGCAATAGTCTTCAGATCGTTGGGTCGTTTCTCGCCATGCGCTGTTGTAGTAGCTGACGGCGAGCGAGTCAGGGTATCCGACAACTGTTCTGCAACTTTCCGGGACTCCTGTGTGTGAGGGTGCTGTAGTCTTGGGAGGTATGACGAAATAACAATACCAACCAAGTCTTGCAGAATCTTCACAGTTGTAGTGAACACACTTTCCGATCTCTGCTGGAGGGGCTCCCTCAAGTCCTTCATTGCGCAAAGGAAGAGGTAATCAATAGGTATGTTTGTATCGACCCAGTCACATCGCAGTGTGGCTGCAGAGATACGGACGATGGCCTGCTTCGCAGAGGCGCTACTCACCCAGTCGAATGAGGCAATAAATGGTGACGCTGTAGAGTACGCACGTAGTGTTCGCGCTAGACTAGTGAGTGCCAAAGGGTGGAGCGTTAAAGTCATCCCAATTCGCTCATTGGTGGTGACACTCTCCGGTCGTCGTCTCGGTGCAACGCTTAATGACAACGAAGAGGCCCCTGCAGGTCCCGAAAGAATGCGAGCATCTACACAAATAGGGCTTTCTACCTGAGCCACATTACCAAGACCGTCAACACCAATGCTGAGTCTATCCCATTGAAGCGAAGTGCCCGTGAAACATTCTTCAGGGGGATGTGCGTTCACTTCGTGACGCAGTCTCGTGTAGTCGATCTTAATGTCACTAACCTCGACTATCACCTTTCCTTCTAAGCTGATGTCACCATCCAATGCAGCAGGTTTATCGAAGCCGAGCGATAAAGCAACCTTGGGTAACACGATCGAGACAAGACTCGTCACGTGCTGCGGTGTCGAAGGTAAAGCAAAACTCCTTCGTGGCAGTTGAGGAACCGCGAGGTCCTGCAATGCTTTCACATAGCGTTGTGCTAGTCGCTGCACAATTGGCGCAGAGTATGACTGGGGAAGTCCGAGAGTTGGAACCACCTTAACCGCCGCCGAAGTAAGCAGTCCATGCGTAGAGTTCGCCGTTAGTGCCATATCTACAACTGTAATTGGAGGGTGGGTTGAAGATGTCACCTCAATCATATAGTTAATTGAGTCGAGTACGAATGTCTCGTCTGATCGATCACCCACAGTATCCATGATTCTCCTCCGTAGCTGCCCCTGCCAAGCAGTCAAGTCGGATATAACAGTCGATGTGGATGAATCGAAGCGAACAGATGGATCCAGAGCACATTCGATCTCGTTCTCGATAGCATGTCCACAGGGTATCGGGGTGACGTTGATCCCGAGTTCCTTCTGAGCCAGGGAGATGTCTGTATCCTGGAGTCCGATCCATAGTGCCCGACGGTAGCAGTTGCCACTTGGTGGTGCTGCTGAGTCCAGCTGAGAGGATCCTATTTTTGTAAACATGAGGCTCAGTCGAGCAGCTGACTCAGGCGACGACGACCTTTCTGCTCCTTGCTCGGACGCACTACGTAACAACAGTTTGCTGATACCAATAGGCCATTGTACGCAGGACTTTGGCGGTAGTTCATACCATACCCTTGGTCCGAGCAAATCAGCATCACGCTGAGCCATCGAGAGGGTGGATTCCCATTGCTGTTTGCTAGATCGATGCTTTGAAGTCGCATCACTACCGAAGACCTCCGTCTCGAACCTCGATTCGAGTTGCTGAGCAGCACTCTCATTCGCAAAATCCAGCGCACTCTGCCAACGTGCATAAACATCAGCATCGTAGCCAACAAGCGGGTAGGCACTGAAGCAAGGCGGCATCGCAACAAGCAGCGGTGACTCCGCGGTGTTGATAAGCATCAGCCCAGTCGAGATGAAGGCTGGAACTAAGGGTTGTCGAGGAAGTTCTGGTTGTGGCACCAAGCTCGCTGGATCAGCGTTTTCACCAACAAGCTCTGAACTAGAGAGTGTTGCTTCGAGTATGGTAGCTTGACTTAGGACCTGGCGGTTGGTCTTCAGAGATGGCGCAAACACGTCATCCTCTTCCTCTGCCTTGGACAGCACAACTTGGTACTGCGGCGATTCCGAGTAACGATACATTATCCTAACCCGTAAGGTTGTAAGCGGGTTGGTGCTCGGCCGAGCCTGTGTTTCCGTGATATCCTCGAGCAATATATCACCTTCATACACGACCTTACTAACTCGATCGAAGATGCACGGCGCTGCATCGGAGTAGGGGTTCAGCGACGCCTGTACATTTGGACTCAAGAAAGGGGAGAGGTCCACACTTGGTACCAAGTTAGGGGTTATCTTGCCTTCATTGGCTGTGCCATCATCGTCTCCCCAATCGCGTGCACGTGTGGGCAGGAAAATGGGTTGCAGTCCGGATTCTTGAGAAGCACAAGCGAAAACCAACTTCCGTGGCAGCGTTTGATCGACCCAAAAGAATTGATTGACCCGGTCTCTTGTGGGAACTTCAAAGGCCTCCTTTGAGTGATCGCTCTGACCAGCAACATCCACTGGTTTTGCCATGAGCCACATGAGTTGACATGCGGAGTCTCGTAGAGGCTGTATAGAGTGGGATCGCGGACGACAGATAAATGCAACACACGTGCCGCTTTGAGCGATGTAAATCGGACGCTCGGTCAAATTAAGGAAAGAGATTCCACTGTGCAACTCACGTTTACCAGTCCTTGAGAGAATAGATATAGGCAGGGCGGAGTAGGTGTTGGAATGGACGACTTGAACAAACTTGGGTACAGACACGCGGCGAGCAATCGTTACGATCTGACTAAACCTCACTGCAATTTCGGCGTATTGGAGCGAGGACGCACGTTGAAGTGTAGGTTGCAAGCCTTCAGGTGAGACTATCTCCTGTACACGCTTCACGCAATTCAAAGAGGTTGAGTGTCCCTTAAGCGCGTCCACCAGCGTCCAAGGAATCGTGAGTCCCGACGGCCTTAGATGCAATAGTAGTGCCCCAGAAAAGTCAGATGCATTCATGCCGAGGCCGGACAACGTGCCAATAACGGAATACAGGCGTCTGTAACTTTCATGCGTCTCTGCCTTGCAGCAGGGACCACGTTCATGAACGTGTGTTAGGATTCGACGCAGTGCTAGTCTACGTTCAAGAATATCGCCTAGCCGAGTGTCGTTTGACTCCGATGCCTCCCTCGGGTCACGTAGAGCAAGCTTAGGTTCGAGCCTATGCTCTGATGGGGAAGCAATCAATTCTAGGGTGCTTACTGCCGCAGCGAGCAGCCTTCCTATACCGATATCAATAAATGGTGCAAGCTCTGAACTCAAGAGAGGCTGTAGGAGTTCCAAAGCTGCAACGTGGGGGCCTTCAGTCACAGGTGTGAGTGCTGCAAGCTCAGTTTCATCCCGTAGCTCCTCCACAACCAGTTCAGGGAACCTGACAGGGTTCGGCAACTGCGAACCGACGTCCTTTGAGTCTCTAAATTGCGAGGGGGATGTTGGAATAGAAGTTTCCGAATACTCCGTTGAACGCATGCTACCCTGTCGGTTGGGCATGGCCGTAACGAGTGTGTGGAAAGTTAGGTCCCATCCACTCTTATTGTCAATACTGCTTCTAGGACAATGGAAGACAATTGCACGAGGCTCAAACATGTCCTGCGACTGTCGCAAATATCTGGCTCGGGATTTAAGTGCCAGGCGAGCTAGAGGCAAATGCCAGGCATTTGAACCGGATTGGCTGTTTTGGCTAACCGTTGGCTCTGAAGATCTTGATGGGTAGTTGGTAGAGTCTCGCCTACTTCCGTCAGTAGAGGCCGGCAGGGTTAGCGCTTCCATTCCCACCGCCGAGCTCCGTTGGGAGGGTTCTCCCTTCGGAGACAGAGAGAACTCTTTGGGCAGTGTGTGGGGCGAGGTAGGGGCGGCTCGTGGAGAGAGCGCAGTGCGCTTGATGCGGCCAAAGAGGCCGCCACTCTCCGTGATAGACTCACGGGACGCAGCGTCATTCATAGAAGAAGATTGCCGACGTACCTCAGGAACACTGCTATCACGTTCGTTTGCCTCACTGACTTGCGTCGAAATGCGGAGCTCAGAGCCTTGGCCCTTCACGCCATCAGCCCGCACCAAACCCTTAACGATAGGCGACATGGGTTGGGGGGGCTCCAATGAAGAGGATAAACGGCTTGTTGTGATGGGTAGAGACTCAATGCCATCGTCATCATCTGCGTGTGCGAGAATCCAAGGGTTGTAGTCACCGTTCTGACAGGCATCGCAGTGTTGATGCGCGTCGGCCTGCTCAATGCCAAATTCAGCTCCGATACGAGCGCAGTATTCACATGAAGCCGTGCCACAAACGGGACTCTTGCCCATCGTCGACTTCTCAGGTAGAATATTAACTTCAGGGCCATCTGAGGTAAGATCCTGCATGTTCTTGAAGTGAGCCGCGTTAGGATCTTCATCATGTTCGTATCCAAACCATCTATCATCTTCCAAGAGATGGAATAGCGCGATAAAAGATCTGTGAATCGCAGCCCGTTCATCTTCTCCTGGGTCGCGTTTGTCGAGCACTTCCGCGCCGACAGTGTAGGAATTCGGAGTGGCAGTTGATACAAGTGCTAGGAGGTGGCGAGTCGCGGGTTCCAGCATACCTACGCACTGTGAAACCACTCTTTCAGACACACAGAACAAGGCGTCCTCTTCTGCAACTGGTGGGGGGATGTGAGACGCGTTTCCATGCTTGTCGGCTTGCTCATTTAGAACACTCGCCCCACGGGCCCGAAGGAAGTTACTGGACTCGCTGAAATAGCTCGCTAATTTCGTCCATTTAACAGGGGTTGACTTCGGGGGCATAAGTGTTGGGGCCTCGCCCGAATCTCGCTGAGTTGACAGACTTTGTAGGGCTGACATGGAGTATTCGGAGGCATCGGACGCCTCTGGCACTAGCATCTCAAGAATACAACTCTTGACTGCCGACTCCACGGTTCCATGCTTGAGCTGTTCTTTAGCATCACTATCGCCCACGCCCCAGGTTCCGACTTTCGTCACAGATATTGTCTCCTTCGTGAAGGGTTTTCCTCGCGCTTGAGCCAGCTCGATGTAGGTCTGTGTTTCTTTGGCGGGACATCGTTGCGCGATAAGGGCGAGTCGCATTGCTCTATCAATCACCCGAGCCTCTACAGGAGGTGCTCTCTTCTTCCCCACGCTGCGAACAACGTTGTAAACTGGGCGTTGTTCAATAAGCGTGGGTTCGAGGAGTGGCTGCATGAGATTGTCTGCAATACACGAGACCGATGAGAATAGCACAGCTTCTTGGTAGTTTAGCGTCATCGGGGCTTGGGGCTTCGATACGCCTTCGCCTGGCGCGGCAGTATGTCCAGGGCCAGGTGGTGTGTAAGGCAGAAGCGCCTGGAGGAGTTGGGAAGTAAACGCAGGGTCTTCGCTATGCTCTTCAACGGCACGCAGGACACGGTCTGACACAGCCATAACATTTTTGCAGATCGCACGAGATGCGGGTGTGGAGCCTATCCGTGAGAATGCATCTCCTTGGATGGTGCACATCATTAAGCCCTCCCGAATCGATGACCGAATCGCTCGTTCGATCGACTTTTGTGACAGCAGGGGATTTGCTGCTCTGGCCATGTCAGGGTTAAGGCCCGAACTCTGAGCCATCGTTTCGAGGTTCGTTTCTAAGGTGTGCGCTAACCCCACCGAACGAGCAAAACGTTCTGTTAGGATTGCATCGACGAATACCTCGCGATCCCTATGCAAATTCGGTTGAGCAATAAGCATCGGCACCGGCTCATGAAAGGCCACAATAGGCTGAACCAGCTGCAGGCTCGTCGAGCGGTCATTGCCCTCAGTTTCACGAGTGGACGGTTGAATTGTGTTCGGGATGCTGACGACAAAGAAGCCTCTAGGCAGATTCGTTTCCGGCCCTATAAGTGCGAGCTGGGGAAAGGCAGGATTGTTCTTTGGGTTGCACTGGACGAGGTGGCCAGGAACGATGCTGTAGTGTGGTAGTAGCTTCAAAGGGATCTCGTAATAGTACTTGCATTCTCCGTGTGTGAGTATCGAAGGCCTTGAAGTAGCTGAGCGAAGAATTGCTCGATCACAAAGCAACTTACTCTTTTCTCGAGCAATCATTCCAGGCACGGAACTCCGCCGCGGAAATTCAGGAAGGACATACGCCTGAGCCTGCCTATAAACCAGAGCGTCATGGCCATCACCTTTACTGTGACGGCGTGACAGCTCCCTCGGATTGTCCTGCTGCAAAACAGCTTTGAGTGCCTGGGAATCGCATGCGGCTGCGGCACGAACAACTTCGGATGCAACCTTCATTTGCAGAGCCTCCAGACAAGATGCGATTTCTTGGTTCACCGCTGTAGGCTCGAACAAACATGCCAGAGACTCTGATGTTTTGTTTTCAACGACAAGGGGCGGAGAGAAAGTGACCGTGCGCTCGTAGATTTCATTACGATCACGATTAGTGCCATCGCTGATTGGAATCTGTTCACGTACTGCAACGCCAGAGATGTCATCTACTCGGCGATCGTGCACTGAATAGGCGATATGGATATGACGGTTGGGTTCCAATACATTCTCCACCAGGCCACTATTGAGCGAGGCGCGTGGGAGACTTCCCTGGTGCGCTCGCCATTCATCCAGACACCGCAAGAGTGCTCTATCCTCCTGCAAGACATGAGGGCTGGGCAAGTCATCATCGTCGACGCTCCCTACTCCACTCTTCTGCTGATGTTGCCGTACAAGAGCATTCAGCTGCATATCCACAAGATCTACGCCATCTTGGCCGTATTGACCTAGTTCGTCAAGGTTATAGATCGAACGAATGCCAGTTTCGGCATCATCACGGCGCATACCACCATCTTCCGCTGTGATTTGATCGCGGATCGCAGCGTTTGAGACACCTGGGGCGACGAACGCTGATGCAGTGCGTGCTTTCACAAACGCATCTAGACATTCCATTTCTAAATCCTGCCAGGGGTGTTTGACCTCCAAGTTTCCGTCATCATTAGATCTTGTCGGGCGCTTAGGTAGTTTGTGAGCGACACTCCACCCGACCGGTTCCGAATCCGCATTTGTCTTACCATAGGCAGTCAGATCCTCTGCCAGGGCGGATAATGCCTTCGCAGGCGCATTGGCTTCGGCTTCTGCGGGCGGGGATACAGCTCGGATGGTAAAGTATATATCTTCACCAATCCACGTACAAGGTGCGTAGGTCGTTGTGAAGGGAGGTATCAACATCCTGAACTGCTCCACGTAGGGACTCATGGGGTCATGTGGCTCCGTCTTAGGGCCTGTTGCTAGGCAGGCTAGGAGATCTTCAAGCACATCTCTCTCATGCAGAGCTGTAAGTCTTTCATCGTCATCGGAATCGTCGCGCGTTCTCGTGATAAGGCGTCGTACCTCAGCCTTCCGCTTCGCCGCGCGTAGGTGAAGATCTGGTTGCGTTTGATATCGCCGCAGGCTCTCGTTTAGATGGTCTCTCCATGCTACACTACGCTTCGTATGCAGAGTGCGAGAGCGATCAGCACGGACGTCTACCGTTTCCTTGCCTTGCTCTGCGGGTACTGTCTCCCCCGCTTGCACATACTTCTGAAAATACCCCGACTCGTGAATAGCACGTAATGCTTCTAGCTCAAGTCCTTCAAGCCGTAGATCAGGCAGAAACCTGGGTCGTAGCTTAGCAACACTTCGGAGATCGCGGCAACCTTCGGATGCGAGGGCATACAAATCGCCTTTCCTACGTGCAAGCACTACCTCGAGATAAATATCGCACTTATTCTCAAATTGAAGCAATGGCCTCAACCTAAGTGATAATGCGTTTGGGTTCTGCTCATGAGTCATGCTGATTGAGACTGCTCGCTGCGCAGTGCGCATCCGCTCAAGAATATGAACTGGTATTCGGGAAGCTTGCACGAGATACCGGGGCGGCTCGGGAAGCGGATATAGAAGAAGAGAGTTACCACCGAGTCTCTGAGGAAGATCTATGTCCAGGCCATATCCGTTGAGCGATATGTGGATCTTGGGGTGCTTCACAAATGGTACAAGCGATGACCAATGGAATTCGCATGGGGAAAGCGGATTTTCAAGGTAGAGCTGGCAACCCATTTCTATAGCGACCCTTTCTCCTACACCAAAGAATGATGCGGTATCGGGTCGTAGAGCTGTTCTCAATTGCTGCCCACCTGGGATATGTAGTGCGGACATAAGACCATGCCTTAACGGTACATGTTTCTCGCGGAGTATAGCTTGCTCTAGAATCACTGGAACAAGGTGAGAGCGAGCAGCATTCCATGTCGTCAAAGGCAGGCGAGGGATGATGGGGGCGCTCAGATCATGTGATATCTTGGGGGAGCCAGTGTTCCTGCGGAAGTATCGCAAGCTGGACTGCGCAATGCGCCTTTTTCTAACCCGAATACGATCAACAACCGATCGAAGAGGGTGCGCGTCCATGGGACCGTGAATCCAAATGGGAGGCTCATCGGTTTCGGTGTCGTGTTCATCCTCATCACTATCGCTTGACTCATCGTATAGCAGAGCGCGACCCTTAAGGATGGCTGACACGCGAGACAGACGCTGGCCCAGCACATGATCACCCCAGAATGCATGTACTGGGCCTACGTGAGATTCGACGCTAACCGTTTTCTTTAAGTGAGTCAGATCACGACTGCCTTTTGGCATACTTAACAACATCGACGCCACATGCGACAGAATCACCAAACTTCGTGGTGATAAGGATATTGAAGCCTCCTGTGGTGTGTTGATGCACACGACAGGGCGATCCTTAGCATCAGTAGGTGAGACTGCGGCTCGTACACTCTGAACCTCAACGACCTGCGACCAAAGATTCGAGTCCGGATCGAATACATAGCCTCGTACGTTCGCACCAAGATTCACCCTACCACCGTGTGACGATGCAGTGATATCACCCTCAAGTTGGAAGTTTTCAGCAGAGGTACGAATAAGTGGGCATAGGATGTACGCATCTTGGGATTGTGCTCGCATGCGTGAAACGAGGTCGCAGGTGAGAGTAAAGCCAATATTAGTCTGAGGTTCACTAGGTAAGCGCAGCGCAAGACCATATTGCAAGTATTTCGACCAAACCTTTGCCGCAATTCGGGCATAAACTTTCCTTTCATCGCTATAGACCTCGCTGATGCTTGTAACTGCAGCTTCTTCAGCATTACTCTGAAGGGAAAGAGCTGCAAAGTGCTGGGCCCGAAGAGCTAATAGCCTCACGCTACACTTGGGGCACGCATATCGCAGATGTTCCACAGGAAGAGCTTCTGTGAGGTCCTCAATTCTTACAGGTCCTTGCTCCTCCCCTGTGAAGTTGTCCAAGGCAGTCCTCCAGAACTCCTCGAACCCGAACCATAGCTTGCGAATGGGAGGTTCAGGGAGAATATCACCTGTAAATAGCCAGTGCTGTGCTGCCCAAGGCACATCCAGCACGTCCTGACTAAGAGCCTCGACAAATGCTGCCGAGGCCCTCATGTTCTGCGGAGCACGATCAGAGTTGACCAGTGCAGTCCAGAACTCATGACAGGCTCCACAAACTGAGGCCGAGCTCTGAGCCTGCATTTTCTCCTGGAAGATCTGCACATAGTTGCGATATGCCGGGCATAGGTCTCTCCGCCGGGTGAGGAGTCTCAGATGCTCTTTGGCCCAATTAACCTTGTGTATACTTTCATCAATTGACATTGCATTTGCGATGCGAAGTGGATCTATACTTGTGACTTGGACGGTCAGGTCACCTGAGTGACTTTCGCTCCTCGCATCGCCTGTACTTTGACAGAAAGGGTGTGTGAAGCTAGAAAAGAGCTCAAACAGTGCGACAGCGGCTTTAGCCATGGTGGAACACTGAGCCAACGGAGAGGGATCAAAATCAATTGCAATATCAGAGATGGCGACGTCGGCGAATACCTTTGTTGAACAATCAGATCCTGCACTCGGCGAGCGGAACATATCGCTCGTATATAAATCGCGAGGCTTTTCTTCTGCTAGCGCGACGCATATTGCTGCGGGTGTGTTTAGAATCGGAGCGTGCATGGCACGCTTCCAATATTCTATGTTTGCGGCATGATTGGCAGCGACTTGCATCTCCTCCATTAGGCTTGCCGGGTCTTCTTGATCCAAGATCCGCTCTATCTGCTCACGTTCATGAACCTCCGTCTTGCTGTGGATGAAGCCTAACGCAACGTCGTCGATACACGAGTTGGCAGGTGGGCCATAAATACGCACCAGTGATTGCAGGGGCTCCGGCACAGGTGCTGCTTTCCTAATACCGAGCTCCATCCTTGGCACGGTCATCTGGAAGGAGAATTCACAGGTCCTTGAACCGTGTTCGGTTGATCCCAGAGGGAGTGGCGAAAGAAGCAAACGACTTACCGCTGAAATGTCTAGTACCAATTCTGACTGTTGCAATCCGAGTTCGTGTAGGATCTTACCATCATCGAGCAGTAATTGCACATGATGCAATGAGAGGTACACAGTGCGTAATCGGCCGAAGTACTGACGGATCCGCCGAAGCGAAGCATCATAGGACGATTCCAGTTCAATACTTTGCCAGGTGTCATCCGGTCCCGAAATTGTAATCGCGAAAGGGGCTGATCCAATCCCCAGACTTTGCTCATCCTGTGCCAGCGCATATGACATAAAAGGCGTAAAGAAGGGCTTAGTGAATGGCAGGACCTTGAGGAGCTGTAGAGTATCGAGTCTGCATAAACCCAATCCTAATGCCAACTGATCGGTACTTTCAGCTGGGGTAGTATCCTGATGATACTCTGACCCTGCTTCATCCAGAGGCGCCAAGAGGTCCACTTTAGCCTCACTTGAGACCCAGGATAGTGTCCATCCGCGGGGACCTTGGTACGTGGGCAGAGTGGACTGTGGTAATGCATCTATTAACGTAATCTTGTCGAGCATGGACATCTGTCCAGCCCCTCCGCGACCCTTCACAATTGAAACAGCAAACCGACTCGCCATAAGATGTAGGGCTCGCTCGGCTCGCCTGAGCGAGGATACGGGGGAAAGTGCTTCACACGCAAAGTTTTCGGTATGGAACTCAAGCCTCGCAACGGTCATGCTATTCGCCTCTGAGTCTGTACCTGCAAGGTCCATCGATCGTGAAAAGAGCAATGCTGCAGCGTCGGCTCGTAGTCGGAGCCCAAATGCTGCGGTCGGCAGTATCGTTTGCAGCAACTCTCTACCTTGCAACGCCAGCCGCGCAATATCAAGGCAAGCTGAAACCGCCTCGGGTGTTAGAACAGCTTCTAGTGGTGTTTTGGTCGATGCTGTGTCAAAGATTGATCCGAGGGCAAGGTCAATCATGAAGCGCCGTGCCATAGCTTGCGATTCTAATTCTTGTGACTTCTCTCTAGTGGACTCAGTCACATCCTCAGAAGACGGTTCGAGCCTACTCGAAGAAGTATGGCCCTCGCCGTTAGTCGGACTCGGCGCTCTGGAGTCTTCCATAGGGATATACCCAATAGTTCCTCTTCCTTGACATCGCAGGACCCTCGTCTCAGCAGAGTCTAAGTTGAACGTCGTATAACACCACACCACGCGCTTCGGGATACTTGGGCAGGCAGCATCAATGGCAAGGGCTGACATGATATCATTGTAGAGACCGGGCCCGGTGAGCGTGTCAATTGCGTTAGCGTAAACTTTGACGAGTCTCGTAGGACGCAGGGTAACTTTCTGAGTCTGACTTGTGCCCAATGACAACACCAATTCAGAGGCAGTTGCCGCAATCTGCGGTCCAATGGCCAAACGAGTGGTAGACATTGCCAATGAGCGTAGAAGTTGAAGGACCAAGAAGGGACGCGCTGGACCTGTAAAATCATCATACGCTGAGTTGAGCAGAAGTGGCGCGGTTAGGGTGAGCTCCACTGCTGAGAGCCGAGCGTAGTGGACCGCGGGTGATAATGTGCCGTGAGGATCCTCCTCGGTGTCATACATTTCCTGCTGACTTTCCGAGAGATCTACATCGACAGATACGCATGTGGGTGTGTTTGCTAGTTTTTCGGCAAATCTGAGAGCATCCCCACGCCTGCGGTGAAATCTAGAGTTCAATGCACCTTCCTCTCTATCCTCGAGCCTCTCAGGTTCGGACGATGGAATCAACAAACTGGCTTGCGCTGTTGTGATAGAGAGGCGTCCTTTGATGGTGCTACGAGGGAGACTGAATGAATGGTCATTAACCGGTTGATCTTGACTAGTACGCGCCTCTATAGTGCTTGGATGGGGATGAATGAGCGATGTCATCAAGGCTTGATATCGTTGATAGAGAGCGACAACCTCTTCGTAAAGAACTAAGAGCGCGATCACCGAAGAGGGTTGCACGACGAAGACTAGATCTCCAAAGGCCACGTTTGCTGACAGCTGATCATGCCTGCGCTCGTCGCTGGATGAATGAACTAAACTGATCTCGAGGTCAACGAAAGGCGGCGCTTCGTGCCGATTTCGGTGCTCTCCAGCGTCACTACTGCTCTCGCGGCGGAGGGTGGGCAGACTAAAGGGTGATAAATACGCGGTAGAGGCTAAGAATTGCTGAGGCAGGTCATAGGTCACTGCCTGTTGATTCGGATGCGTGTTAGTGGTTACGATCTCGGTTATCACGATCGATTGACCCTGGGGCGTTACTCCAACGGTTTGAAAGACCGGGCTGCTTGCCCGCCTGGTATGGGTACGTGTCACATAAGTGCATGCATCATACCCTTCCGACAGCTTCAGGACATTGTCAGACTCGCTGTTAGTAACAAAATTCGCGAGCGAGCCCAGGGTACCTTGCTTGCTGTCTTTGCCGTCTGTGGCTTCCGAACCTAGGTTATCGGTGCGCGTATCGCTCCCTCGAGTGAACGAGAGAATCTGCTGTCGTAAGGAGTCAAGCTGGGAAATGACGATCTTTCGACGAGGGTCTACCCTGTCACTCCTACCCAACCAGGCAAAGTGAGGCGTATTGGAGTGACACTCTTGGCCGCTATCTTCGAACGCTGCGGAACCTGGCCAACTCGAAGATGATGCGATAATCGGTAGGCAGGCGAATGGGTGCATCTGTGGCACTTCGTTCTGTGGGGCAACCATGCCGAAAGGAGCATTCAGCGTCAGCGGAGGAGTGCATAGTTCCTTGCTGGCACAGACTTTAGAAGAAGGGCCATAGAGCGAGTCGGCTCCGACATACCACGGCTCTTCTGCAAGCTGGTTAACCAGACTCATGTTTAACATTTTCTTTCGGAGGAGGGGGGCGCGGAGATCATACACACACGCATTCTTGATGGATGTTCGAACAGACGATTGGGTTGAGCCGCCCAGCTTATTACCTGGGAGCGCAGGCTTCAAGTGAACTTCGCATTGAGTCAACTTGACAACATAGACTACCGAGGGCATTCCAGCTGTTGGCGACCGGACAGTCTGGGGCCCTGATCCTTGCGGCGAGGCGTCTTCACACCACAAATGCGAAGGTGAACCCAGACTGTTCATGGGCGAGCCAATGGAGGGACGAGATTCCATGTAGGCAAATGACTTGCGTCGCGAGACCGACATAGGAGAGAGGATTTCAAAGTCTGGTTGCGGCAATGTATCTGCCGAGGTCGGTGATGTCGTCCTACCTAGCTTCATGCTGGTGGTCTGAACCAGCTGCGGTTTTTCTACATTATTATGAGCAGCAGTATCAGCCAGCACAACTAACACACTCTGCGTCTTAAAACTCATCTTTGAGACGAACTCCAGAGGGAATGAGTCGAAGTTTGGAGATGGGCTGGCTGGGTCCGCAGCACCGAAGCATGAGGCTGAGACCGCCGCAGCAACCGCTTCTAGCCTTTCACCCAATCGTGCTAGCGCCGGGATGTCAACCAGACAGGTGATGTGGCCATGAACACGAGTTCGTACGATAGGCTGGCACTCCAGACGTCGGATCCCTTGCCGACGCAATCTTCCGACAGGTAGGCTGCCCACACTTTCAGGTGTACCATTATTTGTCGCGACTTCTGAGACCTGAGCCCTTGATGACGGCTCGCGATGGGGTGCAACAATCATGGGCATGATAGCAAACTTTCTTGAAAGTGTTTCCTTTGCCTTGGTATTCCACAAGAGTGGATGCAAGTCGTAACAGTCCGGATGCAGGCAGCTGGAGGTCGTAGTGCTGTTTGATGATGCCACTGTTGTGCATGCTCTGGTGAGCAGCACCGCAGTCACGAACCCGAGATCCTTCGCAAGTGTGAGCGAGAAGTCGTCGACCTCGGTCAAATTATCATGAGGCACACGATCAGGTAATGGATCAACATCTTCGATCTCAGCAGTTGCGCCATAAGCCTCGAGTTGCCTAGCTCTTGCAAAGTTTTGATCATCCAGTGAGAATAGAAGTTCGAATGATCCCACATCCAGGAGTCGGACCAAGTAGTTCTCATCAACTGTTAGTCCTCTAGGGGGGTTCGTAGCCACGCAACATGTTGCTCGTTGGCATCTAATTCTTGTTGCATAGTGTCGGAGGTGGTTCTCAGACGGTGCGATGGTGTCGAGCGCCGCAAGAAGAGCCTGGTCCGCAGGGTCACTGGTTTGCTGGAGCAACACTTGTTCGAGCCTACCAACAAGTCTTATCGACGATTCAGAGAGCGAGTCAAGAGAGGATAGCTCAGCTCGACTACTAAATGGCGACGCTTCTCGTACAGGCTCCACACCGACAACATTCAAATCACGCGATGATGCTACACAAATCGGCTGCACGAAAGACCTATGCTGAGTAAACACAGTGCCGACATGAACATCTGACGTTCCAATGACCAACCTATCCGACGATTGCCTGCTTAAGCCAATCGAGAGTTCTACCGAACGGACGCGCAGTGATGCCAGGAGAGGGAAGGTATTCACAGGTATGACTCGAGTCAACACTGTTAATTGTGCTAGCGCAGCTTCAAAGTCCGCTGGGTTAACTTCTCGTTGTGCTTCGTGGGCATCGGAGGCCATTCTGAGCATATCGTGAATCAAGCTGGTGTACCAGTTCTTGTTACGATTCTCTGCACTGAATACTGTGGCTTTGTTTCGTTGCAGCCACTCGGCCAAGTCAGGGATGCTGACTCGAACATGTCCCAAGCTAGTCGCAATTCGCATCATGTTAAGCGGCGCTGACGCGAGGCCTTCCGGACTGCAGAGCGGTTCCGTGCTCGCTTGTAGCGCTGGCACGTGAAACCGCGTGAAGTTCGTCTCGTTGGAACTCTCTGAAGGGCGTCCTTCTGCCAGACCCAGCGAGGCCGTGAACCATGGGTGAACCTGGTCGCTCTGGTCAATCGAAGTCACGGAGAGTTGGATAGGAGACGAGGCCAGTTCGAAACATCGGCTACAAGGCTCTACTGCGAGCAGAGATTCGGCACCTTCTTTCATCCTAAATGTCAAAGACGAGACCTCGAGCCTTGCCATGTCAGTTACCCACCCGTCGGATGATAATAGCGGTATCCCGCAGTCGATTGACTTGAAAGCGAAGATGTTACGCATGCCTGAGGCTACTGCCTGCGAAATAACAGCTTCTGACTCCACAAATCTTGCCACATATTGTCCAGCTCTGGATAGAAGCCAAGCCAGTAAATCATTTCCGAAGTGTCCTGATGTTTGCGAACCGCCTGTATCCTTTTCAACCTTGACAGTTGAATCTTGGGGCAGGGCAGGCCCCGAGGCCTCAGTCTTCCGAAGAGCAATGCCCAGTGCTTCATCCTGAGACAGACCACCTGCTACAAGTCCTCCAAGTACAGCTGCTGGGACGTCAAGTGCCTCAAGGAATTGAGAGAAACTTCCTTCAGGTTGATCTCTGCATTTTGAGTTCACAATGTCCTCTAGTTGTTCGACACCGTAATCGAGCTCAAAGACTTTTAGCGCAGCCGTAGATGCGTAGACAGGCAGTTCTGAGCTGCCTTCGACCTCATCCACGTCTTCCTGAAGAATGCGATACACAATCTGATTATTGGAGGAGTTGACGAGCAGCAATCCAGCTGATTCGAAACGGCCTTGTTTGGGATTTGTACCAGCCGTTGCAAGCGACGTCAGACCCCTATTATCAGTGTACACAAGTTCGGGCCGCAATGCAGGCACCATACGAGAATGAAGCCTTGCTAAGGTTGCCGCAACAGTTGATTTCCACGAGCTTCGTGCCACGGAACGCCTTCCGTTTGAGCGCTCGGCAAGAGGAACAAGAATGTAGTAGACTGAGCTCATGGCATGATTTGCAGACATGACTGAGAGCTTTCGCCGTCGCTGGACGATGAGGTGAAGAATTTGGTAACATGAGCTAACGATTAGTCCCATGCGTTGCAAAACGAAGTTCTCCTGCAAAGCTTTTAGGTGTTTTGCACTCTCTGGGTGAGCAAGCATCGTGAGTGAATCGATCTCCACGACGCATCTGAGTTGATTCATACAGAGCGTGAAATCATGCACAACCTCAAGTCTCTCCAGACTGATTAGACGTAATGATGCGGGCTCCGAGCTTTGGTCGGTTCCAGTCACATCAATCGATACATCAATGCCCCGAATCTGCGTCAAGCCCCTCGAAGACCTGATCTCTGACTTCACAGCAAACACCAGGTTAGTCACCAACTGCGACATTGCTGTTGCCATATGCTCTGAACTAACACGATCGAGCACAAAGTCGACATTAATGGTCTGCCCGACAAATTCAATCAGTTCAAACGTGATTTGCGGAGTAAGTGGCCGAGAGTTGGGCATTTTCTTTGGTTCCTCCTGATGGTCACCTTCGCTGGCCTGGGCCGTTATCATCAAGGCTTGGTCTTGATTCCCAGCCACTTCCACTTGCGCAGGCTCCTCCATTTCAGTCACATTCTTCAATTTTGTTGTGGGGAACAGTTCTGGCCATAGGTACTCAATGATGTAAGTTCCTGCGCTCGGGCTTTGACTGTGAACTACTGACCTCACATACAAGCACAACCAGATTAGAGGAGAAAACTCTTTAGGTAGGATCAGCGGAATAGAATCTTCGCTCTTATCATCAGAATCGGCTCCGTCTGAGCCATGCGAACTGTCGGAATCGTCGATGGCCTCGCTTGGCATAATGGGTGCTTGCGGAGGGACATTGGGACCCGAATTATGTTTCTCGGCGAACGATACATGATCCCTGGCATCCTTGGCCATATACTCGCTTAGCCATGTTGCTAGGCTCTGCACATCTTCTGTGGTGAGAACACACGCGATGGTTGATGCGAATACTTTCATGTCCAGGCTCGATCTGAGATCCACCGATATTTCCAGCGTGTGATCCGATCCTGGATGCACACGCGGAGCGACAGAGAGATTCACGGCCTTTTGACGGAGCTCAAAGAGAGGACCCTCTACAGAGGATAGCTTGAGCGCACACCCTGTGACAGACACCTTCCAAGCATTAGCCGGTCCCTGCCTCGATTCGGGTTCATCTGAAGGCGTGACACGGTCTGCTGCAGAGGAAGAGCCATTAACGGCATCCGCGCTTGGATCAGATTCAGGCGATCTTGGTTCCTTTTTCAGCTGCACTGTTTCGAAAGTGAGAGTTACACCTGAGTATTGCTCGCTGCTTGCGTCCTTCGCATCCTGAGGTCGAGCTTGTTTCGCAGCAAGCATGACGGAAATGCCTCGAAAGCACCACTTCGCACTACGGATGGCAGCAACCATGGCGGCCTCAATTCGCGACAAGATCGCTTCTGGGTACAAGAACGACATCACATTACTGAGTGGTTTTGAACCCGACTGATTGTTAGTGCTCGCTGCCACTGTTTCACGCGCAGGCCCTAGCCAACCCATCATGCGCGCCAACCATGTGCGTTCCATGTGCGCGCCATCCTTCTCGCATTTAGCTTCAGTGTCTGCGTTGACAGGCCGTCTTGGCGGCGTTCGCGCCAAGTCCACCCAGATCTCCACATCTAACACCTCAATCTCCAGGTCAGCTTTTCGAGAGAGCACGCTGAGATTGAATGGGATTCGAATCGACCCGATCTTGCACGTTGTCGCAAGTTGTCCGTCAGCGGAAAAGGCTGGGATACCCAGGTGCTCGAGGGCCGGGCCTGAAATATGGACATTCCTTAGTTCGCATGTTCCGTCTGTCTCCACGTGTACGGTCTGCTGTTCACTTTCAACATCGAGGTACTTCGAACACAGGCGTTTAACAACGTAGTTAATCCCGTGAGCGAGTAGAAACGCCATTTGCTCTCAAGTGGTGTCCTCGCACCAGCACCAGCGCGGCAAGGTTGATGATTCAACTTCAAGCTGAGCGATTATGGGCTTTGGAAGCTTACTGCAACGGATCTCGCAGTGATTCTTTCAGCACTGAGGCTGCGAGGCGGCTGAGACGGGTGACGTCGCGTCGATAAATCTCGCCAACTAATTGTCTTTGCGCGCACAAGTGGGCAACCTCAGTTTCTAAGATATACGGAAATGTAAGATTGAATTAATTTTGTCCACCCTCGGCTGGCCGCACTTGGTTGGAATCGCTGGAGGATCGTTGAGGCGCTGGAATTGAGTGGAGTTTGCGTGGATTTTGATGAAACAAGTGCTGGTATGAACAATCCCTCAAGAAATGCAGTTCATGCACGGTACAGATCGACCATTTTCCTGGTGTACTCAGATGTCCCCACTCGCAACATTCGCATTGTATGACCGACTCGGATCGATTCGATTTGACTCACGTGAAGAGGGAATGTATTTGTGTAACCACAAAGTAGCAGATCAAGCTGAACGAAATCGTAGAGAAAGAGAGAAGTGAGGGAATACAGGGTCAACGCAGTGGAGAGAATATTGTTGAGATTATGAGCAAGCAGCAGCGAACGGACTTAGGGGCCGTGGCCTCGACCTAGAGGCCACAGTCCCGAAGGCCAGAGGAGAAGGGGTAAGTGAATGTGTGAGTAGGAGATCAATAACAGCCAGGGGGTTAGGCTAGACGTAGAGCATGATGCTTCCGTCGTCTGAGCCGTGTTTGGTTGCAGGACGATATCTCTAGTAGGGCTAGAAGGTCCAACTTGCTCTTCAGACAGCGTTTAAGCGAACGCGGAGGCAGGCATAGTGCCAAGGGTGATAAGCACTTGGGCAATCAGATCGCGTTGCGAAATGACGGATGTCACGACAGGTGCACCACGATCAGCTGAAGCCTGAGTCACGACATAGACACGGTGCAAGTTACCATCGTTGAAAGCGCGCACGACGTCAGCGAAGGTGTCATTGGGCGTGACATAGCGAGCAGTTCGTGGCACGTCTTGCGATGTCCAGTGGGTGATCGTGCTTTGCTTGGGGTACTCGCGGCGGGTCTGCTCCTTGAAGTCCTTGACAGTCCAGAACAAACGTGAGAAGTGCTCACCGGATGTTCCACAACCACGCAAGTCACGAATGGAGATGGAGCCAATCAGAACGCCTTCTGCGTCGACAATAGGCAGGCCGGAGACTGAGAGCTCTGCCATCTTGCGGAATGCATCGATTGCACGATCTGAGTCGCGAATCGTGAATACTACATCACTCTGACGCATGTCACTGACCTTCATCTCAGCCAAGCGACCAAACAGATGCAGTGACTGACGAATGTCGGAAATCGCCATTGATTCTGTGTACAGGCCGACAATGCGATTGGAATTGGAAACGACTGGTACACGATGGCAGCCCGTTCGCGCCAAAACTTCGAAAGCATGCAATAGAGAGTACCCATCCGAGAGGGTGTGGTACACATCAACGGGGGATTTGTGTCGTGCAGCATACCGGTTGGATTTCAGGACTTCCCACACCTGGGTCTCTTTGAACTTGTTCGATCGCTGCCAGAAGTCAATCCATGCCGGTGACGTCTCGCCTGAGAAGAGTACATCCGTGGTGTAGCAGACCAGGTCAAGCATGTCGATCACACCGCAGTATTGACTTGAAATGGAATCATCCACAACAGGTGCTGACAGGAAGTTCTCGACGGTGAGCTTCTTGAAGACGCGATCCAGGGTCTCGTTGCGACGGACAACAACGACGTTGCCTTCTTTCCATACAAAGATTTGTCCAGTCGCGTTGCGAGGTCGTCGGTCTTCGATCGGTGTACGAGCTAAGCGGAGGAGGGACTTGTCATAAACCTCGCGATCTGACGCAGTCCACTCTTCGCTCTTGTATTCGCCAGCAGATCCGCTGTACATTTTGAGATTGCGATTGTGTGCGTGTGTTCACTGCTTCTAGATGTCAGGGTAAACGGGGTACGCGTAAAGTAGGTTTCGATTGAGCGTGGGGAGGGATGATTCTGCTGAGGTGGATCAGTCAAGGGTTCCAGGTCCAAGTATCAGGATCATGTGCATACGCGACGGAGCCACATGTCCAGACACGGTTAACGCACTGATCCGCAATGATAGCCACATCTGCAGCTATGTACGCAGGGGTGGAGGCATCGTGGTGGACTATGAGTACGCAATCTTCCAGGCACGAAGACTTGTAATCATATGGAGCACGTGCGTGGAACTAGTGCCAACCTGATGACCATCCCAGCTGGTCGCAGAGGGACGGCCCAGGTGCTGAGTTCACCGTCGAGTTTTCACCTATCTAGTGATGTGAGCACCTCTCACTCTCACTGTGCGAGACAGTGACTTGTCACATTTTTTTTTCGACCTCATCATCGGAAGTGAAAAGTGAATGCAATTCAGGCAAGATTTCAAGTTGAAGCCCGTTGTGAACATCGAGGATCTACAGGGCATCTAATATTCCCTTTTATCTAAAGTTAATAAAGCTTATAAATAACTTGAAAGACTGTGCGACGTATCATAAAAACCAGCTTCCTCACCTATCACTTTTCACTTGGTCCGAAATCACTTCTTGAGCTTTTGCACACTTTTAAACTTTGAGTGTCCTATAACAAGGTTGGCGTGGCACAGGGAAGCCTACGTAGCTCTACACTAAGCGTGAATGTGCACCCGTGACACATTTACCTCCACCACTATTTTCCATACCCTAACTGCAATAAACAAAGCCGTTTCATTTGCGTGTTGCACACATACGTTTCAACGGCGTTGATGATAGTCTATACATTTATGATCATCGAAATGTGCGTAGCTTAGGCTGATTCCTTGAGGTCACCCCCGGAAGGCTTGTGTACTACTCCACCACAGCAAGTGCAGAGTTTGCGATCTCCAATTCGGCTGGGGGAATAAACGGTTCGTCAATTAACGAGCCTTCGACAGGTTCGCTTGTAGCACCGACGCTGTTCACCTCAGTCTCCCTCGACTCGCCCTCAGCAGTTTCTAACTTGTTGACAGCGCCGCCTTCGTACTTCGCAGATGATGGCCGGGATTCAGTAGCAGACGTACTGGCATCACGGGCTCCATTGCTTTCCTCGGCCTGATGTGACGAGACACGGCCACCGCTCTCAGCGGTCATATCATGTCCCGCTAATGATGCCACGTTTGCCGCACGACGTGGAGCCGGTCGTGGAAGTTCTTGCGTGGATGGACGGGATAACGGGCGCTGTCGTGAGTTCGACCGTCGAGTCTCTGGGGACCCCGACCTTGTTGGGGATGCAGGAGGCGAGCTTCGCGTTCGTTCTCCAGACGTTGTGTGCGTATGTAGTTGCGATGTTCGAATCTGATGGTACATCTGCTTGCCATATCCTTGTCGAGTTCCAATGGGACCAAATCCATATTGCGTGCCAAAACCCACAACCCTCCTGGTGTGAATCGCATCGGAGGGACCGCCTGGGCGACTTCCCGTACGAGATCTCAGGCTCGTACGGTCGTGAACTTCATCATTGAGCGGATCGTTCATTGGTGACACCTGCTCATTGGGGTCAATAGAGGCGGCACCCTGCAATAGCACATTTAGGATAGGTGTCATGTGCTCGATGACAATCGGAGGTGGGGGTAGCTCGCTCTCCTCGACAGGCCCTGCGGCCGTTGTAGCATTCTTATCAGCACCACTTTCAATGACTTGATCCTGCTGGATAAAGTCCTCTTCAAATTCTACCGAGCATGGATCATGCGGGACCTCTCTACCTGGCACATCACCTCCAGAACCAGTCTTGCCTTTCGAAATGGAGTCATTTGGTGGGGCTGGTACACTCTCAGGACTCCCGAATCCAGTTGAAGACGGCAAGCACGATTCGAACGTGGTTTGATAAGCTCTTTGGGATTGACGTGAGACGGGCGCTGGTAGAAGTCCACGTTCGCGTAATCGAACCTGGGTCAGGATCCATGAGATAGGTGCCGCTTCTTGAGCGGCCAGCAAGAGTGACTTTCGGGATGATTCTCGCGGACCCTCATGTGCTACCGTTGCGGGCTGGGCTGCCTTTGGCTTCGATGAAATAGGATCTGGCAGATTTGCTCCGTTCACAATAATGCGCGTCGCACTTGGTTTCGACTTTTGAGCTGAACGTGTCGAAGTGCGTGAGTAGACTCTTTCAGCTGCTGCACCAGCAGAGCTAAGCTTAAGCTCAGGTGCCCCTTCCAAGTCGTGATCCTGTGGGGCGGATCTAATTGCAGGGAGTGTGCGCACGTAACCAACTCGTGGGTGCAGCTGATTTGTTGGAAACACTTTCCCGGCCTGCTCATAAACGCGCTGTCGCGCTTGTAGCCCTGCTTGTAGCGCGTCTGTGAGAACAGTCTCGTGATACTCCTGCTGGCGCTGCTGGTCGACTTCCTGTATCTTATCGATCACACCTTTTGTCAACATCTCAGAGTGTTGCGAAGACGCTGAATCTTGTGCATTGTTCGAAGTCTCAGCTACACGCTCTGAGGAGTCCGCGATGGATGTCGCTGCAGACCTTAGCATCTCTTGGGTCGGGAGATTCTTGGTCGTGGAGACTGATGGGCGCTGCATTTTCAGGTATTCACTGATTGAGGCTCCGTTCCCCAAGTCCCCTAACAGCGTTGCGGACGGGGGTTCCTGGGGGCGGTCGGAGCCTGTTTCTTCAAGCTGATCATCGGTCTTGTCATCTAGGCCATACGGATCATGTGTGGGAATGCCTCCCGCAGTCGATGGTCGGGGACATGTTGGCCTCGGTATTAGTCGGCGCGACGCTGCACGATTGAGAGATACGAGCTCAGCAACCTTGCCTGCCTGCTTCGCCTTCTCGGATAGGGCTTGCCAGGCACCTCCTGCACTGGCTTCCACAGTAGGAGCCGTCTGGGGCATCCTAAATGCCCTTACCGGTGAAGGACGCGATTCCAGCGTTTCCAACACAGACGCAGCCGAGAGAACACTTTCAAAATCAGCGGTCGCACGCATCTTTCGAAAGGCTTCCTCTCTGCGTTTTACACATGTTGATTTAGAGACGCCAAATCCATGTGAGATACCGAGCGGGTGGTCAGGTTCGACCTCCAAGGGTGGCATTCCCGTCGCAGCACGAATGATCTGGGAAAGCGCTGCACCTTCTTGTTGATCATGCTCCAACGGTACTGTTGAGCCTCGCTTTGGAGACTTTTCAACCATGTTGACCCCTGGGTACACCCGTGTACTAACTTCGTTGTTGAACTCTCGTGCAAATTCAGCTTGCATCTCCATTAAGGCATCCTTTCGACGGCGCGCAGCGCGTGCTTGTTCATTAGCAAACGAGCCAGGTACGTAGGTTGACGCACGCATGCTTTGGGTTTGCTGAGGGGACTCATAAAGCTCCGGGCAGAAGGTCGCCGGCGGTCTTGAGATCGCGTTGAGTGCCTGAGTCCAATCCAGAGGCAGCGATAGATCTTGACCACCACTCGCACTTGATCGCTTGCGGGGATTCGCTCGTTGTTGCAGGTATTCGGTGGCAAGCCTCTTGATCATCGAATGGGCCTCTTCGATCCGTTCTCGCTGTGTCGCATGAACCACTCCCGCAGGCACGCCTGGGCGTGCGAATCCTTTTACGGCACGTTCACGCTCTTTCTTCAACTGATCGGGTCGCACGCGCAACTCTCGAATGGCAAAGATGCGATTAAGAACTCGTTCCGCATCGCGTCTCGTACGCATTCCATCATCCAGTTCACCCAGGTCATATGGACTTGGCTTCTTAGCTCGTGGTCGATGAAGCAGTAGGCTTGACGCCGGAAGGCTCGTATCAACATCACTGCCACTATTCCTACCGCCTTCGCTTGGCTTGTTGAATTGGTCGCTAGAGTGCCCCCCGAGTTCATGTGCACTCTTCTCATTGCATTCTTCAGTGGGCCGCGTCGCAAATGACCTGAGAGGCTCCTGATGTCGCCCTGATAACATAGGCATCCGTGTCTGACCATCATTTCCTTCGTCTTCCTCGCTGGGCAGGATGACCGATGCACGAGCTGATCGGAAAGACGGTAGCGGGGGTCGGATGTAAGACGCTGCCTTGAAGAATACATCTGCCCGCGGCGTATGATCGTCGTCGTAGGGGAACAGAGACTTAACGCCAGTAGACGGGGCAGGCCCTGGACTTTGTAGTCTCACGTCCTGCGCGCCCGCGGCATGATGAAACGATGGGGTCGTCATTTCATTCACCCGAGCGAGTGGGTTTGCTGGTCTTGTGAGACTGCAGCGGAAGGAGTAGCAGACTTGTAGGAAGATTTAAGTATATCAGATCAAGCTCCGCTGTATCGTATGGGTCGTTACAGAATGCAGTCAGGGCAGTGCGACTAATCAGCGAATATGAAATGGAAGTAACGGTTTCTGACTTCTTTTCTATTTTGCCGTGATAGCAGGCACGCGTGAGGAGACGCGCCTGTGCTACCGTACAGACCATTTACATCCATCAAGCGATGCTTATCTAGCGCGCTACACCTCGCCAAGAGCTCCCTACCGCGAGAAAATCTAACCCGAGTGAATCCACTCGAGAGTCACTCACCAGGCGCTCAGCGATTTTGACGCAAGACAAGCATTCCAGGAAGTGCGTTGGGTCATAATTACCCTCAGAGACGCACATCCGACAGGTAAATGTCAAGCACGCGCCAAAGTAATCCTTCGAATACCACCACAGTGCTTGCAAGGTGCATCCAGGCGGCCCGGATCCCACCAGGAAGGCGATCTCCTGACCAGGTACAAGCAATCTACGAATGGCTAACACTGAGCGATCTGGAGATCTTCAGCTCAGTGCATGAGATCCAGTTTCGCCGACTCGCTCGAAGCCTTGAGCTTGTTTCTATCCCACCTAGGACTACACTGTTCGAGGCGGGTGAAGAGGCAGACAAAGTGTACCTTGTTGTCAAGGGTAGCGTTACTGTCTGGGTTCCTGACTTCTCTTTCGGCCACAGCGGTCATGCCCGATATGACAGCGAGGGTGCTTCACCTGATTCAGCCGTGGTATCCTTCAGCCCGCGAGCTGGCCCCAGGCCGATGAGCGAAGCTGGACTGGGGGTAGTGCAGGAAGATCCAATCCCTATGCTCTCCACCGGTGAGAGCCCTACATTGCAACCGCTCAAGAAGGTGGTGCCGCCCCCGCTTCAACTTGATCTTGTTGATGAAGAGTCTGATGCTCTTAGCGTTGATTCTTCAAACGCGGGAGCAGAGCCAGGCAATCAATCGCCAACCAACTCTACTCAACACCCTCTTAACCTATACATGCCGACGGAAGAGGGGGCTGTCTCTGGGGCAAGGCCAACGAAAACGCTACGCGAACATGATGGCCAGGCTGAAGTCGTTGGCTATGTGTGCATTTCATCGACGTCCGTAGGTGGTAATCTTACTGAGGCCGCTTTTCGAAAATTGCAGGACACCTCTCGCAATCGTGGGAAGCAGACTTGGGCCAGGCCTAATCACCGCCGAACTCGAAGTCGCGCGACAGCGACACCGACTGGACATCGTCGTTCGGGTTCAGAAAGTGTTCCAATGACACCTACTGGTACTCCTAAAGTTGGTCTCGCATCGCCGGGATCACCCGCTTCAACAAGATCTAAAACTGACTCAGGCACAGCATTTACATTCGGTTCCCCAACGTCTCGTAACAAGTCAGCATTCGCATTGCACTCACCGTCAATTTTGACCGAAGCCTCTTCACCAATCATCTCTCCCAAAGCCAGCGGTACAAGCGGATCGATCACAGGATCTTCGTCAGGTCAGCCAAGCGTTTATATTGTTGGTGAAGATATACTTCGCTCGATCCTACACAAGAGCAAGGAGCAGGTCTTCCCAGGTGATATGCCCTGGATCCGGAACGAAGATTCGACGGAGAAACTCTATTACTCAACGTCGGTCAGAGTCGGCGGAGGCGAACCGACGGAAGCGTTTGTCATCAACTTGGGCGCTCTACGGCAGCTCCTGACGTCTGACCCAGAGCAAGAGTTACACGCTATAATCCTTGCCCTACGTACCAAGTTCCCCGTACTTACGGAGGCGCCCCAGCCTCTTCTTCGCCAACTCGCGGTAAGCGCTGAGCGTGGAGGAGCCGCACGAGGAGAGTATATCTTCAGGCACGGCGAGCCTGCAGATCGCGTGCTTTTCCTCTTGGAGGGTACATGTCGAGTGGAAGTCTCCGTACAACTGGCTGTTGATGAGGATCAGACAGGAGAACATACAACCACGGTCTCAGACCCCGGTGGTAGAGTAGGCCCAAGTACGAGCCGTTCTGTGGAACATGCCTCGAGCCAGCGAAAAGTCAAACGGAAGACTCTCTCAAGGGCCAAACGTAGCATGCGGAATCAGGTGCTACCCCAGACTCGGCCCGTAGTTCCGAGTCTGGAAAAGGCGTCCGTGTTGGCGAAACTTGTTGACAACTCTCCCCCAAAATCGAAGCGTAGGCGCTCACTTGCACAACGTATGGAAGAGTTTCACCGTGAACTCGAGCGTCTCGTTAAGAATCCTGGAGCAGGGGACGACGAGCGAACCGCCCAGGCCACAGCCTCAGCAATGTTTTCACCGGCTGCCATGCCTGGAGGGTCATTGATAACCTCTCCTGGAGAGATGGGTGTTGCACACTTTCAAGCTGCAGGGCTTCCACTTTCCAGTTGGCGCGGGTCAGCCACGAAAAAACCTGAGCCCCCCATCGAGCTTGTGGGAGCTTCCGATGTACCTGTTGTGCCTCCGAGCGTTGTTATGCGCTTGACACGCCGTCATGCCCTAGCTGGCTATTTGGTTGCAGCTGGTTACTCTGCGAGGAATCCGGCTTTGTCGAAACTGTTAACTGGGGAAGGCTTTGCGAAGTCGTTACAGAAGCGCGCTAAAGGCAAGCGAGGGTCTGACAAGGTGTCTACCAAGCGCAAGGATGCTGAGCTTACGGTTGTCATCCCCACGAGCTCCAGTCCAAATCCGAGCCCAAGCCCAAGTCCTACTGGCCAGCAGGGTGAAAGTCCACATGGTACAGCAAAGCCCGGAGCGAGCCCTCGATTACAAATGAGCCCAATATCACCTCGACTCACTACACTGTTACAGAACATGAATCTCCCTCTTTCCATCTCCCGAGCGTCGTCTCCTAACACGAAGCGAACCTCGGATGTGCCGTCAGAATCCACCGTTGTATCGAATGTCGGCCAACTGCAGTCCGTGCGTCACACAGTTGTGCAAAACCATGAGACCCAGGATAAACCGCCCATGTCGCTTGCCTCCTCAAATGTCGGCACCACCCTTGTCCGCACTTCGGCGAAAGGCGCCTCATCAGGAAGACGGGATAGTGACGCCGCGGTTAGTCGTGCTGCTGATTATCCCCACGAAGATCACACGCTGCCCTACAAGAAGAAAGTCGTCTCTGTTGCTGTCGCGATGGTCACGGGTGGAGAGTTACTAGGTGATGTTGAGGCCCTGACGCTCCCACGAGCTGCCGTGTCCGCCGCGGCTCAGGGGGCCGTTGAAGCAGATCCATCATATAGTGTGTTGAGTGATCTGACGGGTTCCACCGCGCCGCCAGGGTCGATCTCGTCGAAGATGGATACTACGTCAACAGGAACTCCATCGCCAGCGGCATTGCTTGCAAGCATTGTCGAGAAGAACGGTACTCCCCCCAGTACGGCCACCTTAGCCTTGTCCGAATACCTCTTGACACACAGCGGTGATACCGTGACACGACCTGGTGCTGGTACAGCAGCCATTACCGACGTGATCACACCCAAAGTGCCTGCCTCTTCCGGATCAGGTTCTGCACTCGTCTCCTGTGAGGGACTAGACCAGGAAGAAGCGGAAGGCGATCGCGATGCATCGCCCGCAATCTTAGCATTGGTGGTCGCAGAGGCTCAGCCTCAACATCTCGTACAATTACAACAGGCGCTTCTACAGAAAGCTAGCACTTTCGCAATGGGAGCGCTTACTCAAAGCCTAGCGCCCTTAGGTGCCACGAGCGCTGTCGATTTGTCATCGGAACTGCAAACGTCGTTGTCTGTTCGGAGGTATTCTCATTCCGCTGTTGCTGTCGAGCCATGTGTCTATCTTTCAGTCCCGAGACTTGCCTTCGTCAGAATCCTGTCATCTATGCAATCGATCCTATCATCATTACATCGTAGGGCGGTTTTCAAGCACAACTGGCGCCAGAGACAGCGAAGAAAGCTCGCATTGGCTCTTCGACAAGCCAGCGCCAGCTCCAGGGCGGCTTTGGCTGCAGGTATGGGTCTTGAGGCAACCCAGTTGAGTGAGCAAGCACTATCTCCGAGGCTTCAGGGTTCGAATATACTCAAGTCCGTTGCAGGAGTTGGTTATATAGGCTCCAATGCAGTTGCTCGTGGTGGTGCGGGTCGTAGGGGCGCTATAGCAAATTCATTGGCGAGAGTACACCCTTTTGCAGTCATGAGCGGTCTGCTGCCACCCGCGCTAGACGCACTTCGTCATCAGGAACAAGTTCGACAGCAGCAAGAAAGTGAGTGTCTTGCAGACTTTCTAGATGGACACCTCAACGTTCATCGCCCTGTGAGTACAGGCGCACCAGACACTTCCATTGAGGCGAATGAACCACCACCTCAGACGGAATCATGTCGTTCAGCGAGCTCATGTTCGGCCCCACCAGTTGTCGCCTCCCCAGACAAACGAAGCACTGACCCTTTAAACCGATTCTCGGAAACAACAGCACGACATCCACCTCCGCCTCCACCTCCACCCACAACTGAGTTGACACCTGCAAGCGCGCAACTACCATCGTATCTGCTTTCGGCGCGTCTTGCAGCCGACCCTCAGGCCGCAGTTGTATCCAGGTCCTTGCATCATCTCTCTGCATCCACCTTAGCTGGTGACACTATTCCTACAAGAGGGGTGCTTGCGGAGAGTGGCAAAGCGCAGAATAATGCTATCCTCATGGCCGAAAAAGTTCCTAGCGCGGGAGTGTCCAGTAAGCAACTCGACACCCCAGCATTGGAAAACGTGAGTGTGTCCCAGCCGCCTGTCGCTTCCCGAACCACAGCTGTCGAAGCAAATCAAGGATCATTGCTTGCAACGAAAAAGCATCACTCAGGTTTTGTAGACCCTGACTTTACTGTTTCGAAGCACATGAAGTTGAGCCAAGCTGCACTCGCTAAGGTTCTTGTGAAGCAAGCAGGCGCGGACATCGCCGGCGAACAGCATACCAAGCTATCCGCAGAGATACCTCCTATCATGAATCTGGAGAAACTTGCCATTGTTGCAAACGATAAACGATTAAGTGCACGTAATGAACATTTGACATCCCGGTCTACTTTTGATGGAGGTGACACGATCACCATTCCGTTGCCCATTCTTCCATCAGGGGAAACCCTCTCGAGCCAGGGACCGCCGTCCAAGGACGGGCAGGGACTGACGTCCACTCCAGGAATGGGCACACCCGCGACTCCATTCAGAGCCCAATCTAGGTCGAGCGCTCGAGGGACTTCCACGTACCAGTTGGGTGAGACGCAGTCTAGTGGAGGTCCACCGGCCTCGGAAACAATCACTGGCTCGTCAAACCTTACAGGGCGACGCTTTTTGGAATCAGTCGGTGTCGATGTCGAAGCACGTATAAGCCGAATTGCGAGCGAAAACACGGTGCGGGCTCGAGCCGAAGCTGCACAAGCATCGTCAGTCCTTGAGTCTGTTGTCGTGCCAGGTGCGGGCAGTATCGGTTCGGCTGCTGGTGCTTGGATGATTGATCAAACACTCGACGAAAACACTGTGGCACTACAAAGCATGAGTTCAGCGCTTTCTGGAACCGGGGACAAGCTTCGAGACGCTCGTCTACGCTACTCAAACCGTGACGCGCCCAAGTATAAGTTTGCTCAAGAAGGTCCTTCGCCCATCGATCCTTTCGAAGTCTTGGAGGAGTTCCATGATGAAGAGGGTGCTATGCATCGCGCCCCTATGGAAGCGGCCACAGTCTATCAGAGAATGGCAGCCAACGCTGCGAATGCAAGCGAAGAATTCATGTTTGGTTTCGAAAACGACATCGATCCCGATGGATTACTCGGCTGGTCTGAACTCAAAGGCATCGAGGCGTTATATGCATCGGCTTCGCGAGCTTATCATGAGGCCCTAATCGATGCCGGTAAGGCCGCCAAGAGCGAACACGATACCCCTGCGGCTGCAAGCACTGCCCCTCGAACAAAGGCGGTTATTACTGCTCAAAGCACTCAAAGTACGCAGAAACGGAGACTAGAGCGAATCGCTCGACGTCGAAAACGGTTAATTGGAAAGTTCCTTGCCAAGCTAAGGCAGAAGGCCAAAGACAAACTGAAGCAGTCTGTAATGGCAGAGTCTGCTGAGTCGAGCGCTGTGAAGGAAGTCCTTGGCATCGGTGCTACAGCTTCCAACGAGGCAGCGGACAGCGAACAACCGGAGAGGAGCACACTTCTACACCTGCTTCGAAGCGTCGGCCTCTTCAAGAAGAGAATCACAGCAGCGGATGTCAAGGCCAACGCTTTGCGCGCTACTCCTGTCCTCTCGACAACCGGTCTCCAGTCTGCAAGTCTCGCGACCCGCGTTCATGAGCGTCGCACGACTGAGTTGGCCGCGAATCATCGCTTGCGTGAAACCCAGCTGCGCCTTCTCGGAGCTTCTGCAGCAGGCAAGTCTGTGAGTGCCAGCGACACTCTACATGAAGACATTGACGTATTCGCAAACTTGGACCGCCATAATCCGTTGCTGCGCGGACGGCTGGCCAGACTCGCTTCTTCTGGGCTTAACTCACCACTTTTGTGGCTGCCGCAATTGACAGCCTGGGGCCGTCCTCCACCGGATCTTATGGTCGCAGCGGCCTTGCGGACTGTTGAGGCCGAAGCAAGAACGAGGGGCAGGGCTCCAAAATCTCGCCGCATGCAATCAGTTCCTGTATCAAAGACCCAGTCAAGTGAGGCTGACAGTGGAGTGTCTCAAGATTTGATCGAAACCAGTCTACAGCTGGTGGCTCCTGCAGTAGATATCGCGGCGTCTCGGCGCGTCCATGTTCCTAATGCTGCGATTGAAATTGCCCTCAGTTCACAGCTTTCAGAGATTCCTGCTCCCTCGGAACAACCCGTGAGGACTGATGGCAATGTAGAGTTGTTGACTAGTCATGATGATCCAGTTGCCAATAACACACAGAGCAATGCAAGTCGTGGTGAACCCTATCGGTTGCAACTACTAACCTCCGCCTTGAGCTCTCCGCCTGACTCCATTGATACAGCATCCTCTCTGAAGTATAACATCGTAAGAGGGACGGCTGAGCCGAGAGGGGATGAAAACAGCCAACGACCCACTGCAGCGACTCCCACGCGCAGCAATGGTTCTCTTTTCACAACAGTGCAAACCGTAAACACAGCCTTACATCATGCCGCGGTTGGATATGTGGAAGAGACTGAACTGAGTGTACTTTCAAGGAAGTCTCGTCGACTTCTCGGTGCCTCAACGAGCGAACTCGCTGCCCGTGCAGTTCTGTTGGATGCCGCGCGTACAGTCACGAGTGGCTCCGTGGTAGAGCCTGCAGTCGAAGTGCGCGACCCCGCTTCGTCTTCAGAAGAGGAAACCAATGCCTTCGCTCAGTTGCGCAAACAACGACTACGTATGATGCATCCCCTGAGTACCTCAACCTCAGAAGACACTGATCGTGCCGGAAGCCCACGCGTACCACAGTCCCGTGTTTCAAATCCCACCGATCAAGTTGTATCTCAGGCTGGTGGTGACGTGATCCGAAGCCTGCCTCTTGTTCGCGAACTGCTTGGATCACTTCCTCATGCGAGAGCACTCCGAGAGGTCCCTACTGCTAGAGAAAAGGCGAAGCTAGTCCAAAACTTTGTCCGTTCAGACGCGTCGACGATTGGACCAACGCTATCATATGCACTCACATCTGCCGCTCTACACGATCGTTTGCTACATTGGAATGCAATGCAATTTAATGGTGATGATGCAGCTGGTCCCAATGGACCAGAGGGGAGCTTCCCGAAGCTGCGAAAGGGACTCATTGAAGAGCGCTCATCCGCAGTATCTGGAAATACTACAGTCTCTACGCCGGCTAGGCATGCGGGCGTCAGAATTGTCGAGCCTCTAGCAGGTTCAAGGCCAAGGAGCGTTCCGGACTCACGGCAACAGTCTGAAGTTCAATCAAGCGAGGCGAAGGCAGATCGAGTGGACGAACCGAGCGATGCTACGCAACCCAAATCAACAGAGGGCAAATTTATGCCTTATTTTTATGCTCCACCACGCGGCGCGCCCCAAAGTACGTCGATGTCACATTCCCCTGATCTGTCGCAAGCCGACAAGAGTAAGGCTTCACACGTAACTGCGGGAACGCTCACTAAATTTTGGGATCGCAGTTCTCAGCAGATCCAAGCGCAAACAGCAGAACGGCAGAAGCTGTCACAGTTGCTGAAGAGCGGCTATTTCGCCACCACTGAGCTGCAACATGATTTGATTGAGACTGATCCAGCTATGTTAGCAACGAAAGATGGCTCTTCATCGTTGGACAACCAGTCCAACTTGCGTGAATTCGTTACCCGTAATCGCAACGTCGAGCGTGAGGGTCGAATAGCACGGATCCAGCGACGACTAGAACTTGAAAAGCGAACAGAGACTCAACGAACACTTGCATTGAGAGCCGCCGGTCAGGCTAGCCTCGGTACCCGTCTTCCGTGGATCAAATCAAGTGCGGATGTGAGAACAGTCGCCCAGGCAACCTCAGTTGCAACCTCAGCTTTCATTGATAACGCCAAGCGAAAGGTGGAAAACCTTTAAAGTTAGAGCCTATGACTCAAACCCTGTACATAAACTGGACTCGCTTTGCCACTTTAGAAGCTCCTCCAACTTCACCTATCATAACATCTTGGGGCTTCATACTCCGGGTCTTGTCAGCAACATAACATTGTTATATTTTATCTTTGCCTATTTAGTCAGGTTTCATTAATGTACATTTGCAGTGGATGTGCGAGCGTTGGATATACGAGATGTGGAACGTAAGACGCTTGGCAATGTCGGGCTGGTCAAGTTTACTCCTTCTACTTGTTACCACCCTTGGCACTGGTTGCCTTTTTGGAAGATCCTGAACTTGCGGCTGCTGCCTTTTTGGCTCCACCCTTAACACTTACTTTCTTCTTCTTCCCGGTACTGGCCTTGCCTCCCTCAGAGGCGCTACCGCCGTACTTAGCCTGGAAAGCCTCGAAGAAACTCTCCCTGCTTTGCTTGTTGCTCTTGAGTAGCTCGACGAGTTGCTGCATCGCGGCTTCAGCGGACTTGACCTTATCCTGATTTTCAAGCGCCTGGGCCTCCTGCTCCTCGAACTCCTTCAGTTTTTGCTTGAGGGTCTTCAGTGACTTCTCAAAGTTTGGTACGAACTTTTTGTTGACCTTGCCCTCATCAATCAACGACCGTACTAGGGTGGTAAGCCTGTCAGCGGATTCAGAGGTAGCGAAGAAGATCTTGTCTCGCATCTACAAAGGGCGTCAAACGGCAGTGAGGGAGTGAGTGAATGAGTCAGTGTGCTATAATCTGAGAGAATCATGCTAAAGGGTTTACGACAAACGGACCACACAAGTCTCTCTCATCAATGGAGCTGAGAACGTACCATCAAGAACATGTCTCCCTTGAACTCGTCCCAGGCATCAATGACATCCTGCTTCTCCTCTTCCGAGCCGATGTAAGACGCCTTATAAGCCTCAACATCATCGGCCTGCAGCTCTGGGAAGACTTCACGCCAGTACTGATAGGCGTCCATGAACTCCTCAGACATGTCTTGAACGATCAAATCGCCGTGCTTATCATACATGGCGCGCTTTCGCGGGTCCTTGGCCAGAGTCTCGTGGATGCGGGCGAGGTACTGAAACTCTTCCGTGGCTGTAGGGCTCGTATTACGGTCAGGATGGTGCTTCAACGACAGCCTGCGATATGCCTTGGTGATTTCTTCCACTGAGGCATCCTTGGCGACACCCAGAATTTCGTAGAAGCTCTTGCCCTGGAAGCATTCAGGCACGGCTGAGGTCTTCTTTTCCTCCACTTCCTCCTCCTGTTTGTTCTTCTTCACACCGGGGCGGTGGTCCTCGTCAGGGTGCTTGCGTTGTGTTGCCATCTCTCAATCAGGGCTTTTCGCAACCGAGAATGATGGAGATCTAAAGTGGGCTTCGACGGTGCACAAGTTCAGTACGAGCATCATTAGACATGTTACGCGCTAGAGTATCAAAAAACACGCGGGATGCCCACAGATCACCGAGGCGATGCGCCAATGCAGCGAGACTGCTCTCCTGGAGCAGGACAAACTTTTTGGCGCGAAACGGTGGTGGATGGATGAGGAAGGGGGAATTTTGTGACGGTGCATGAAGCGGAAACTTTCGCCACTGATACCACTGATACGAGAGATTCTGGGAAAACGACACGACTGGAGAATATATACAACGCCATGGGCAGCTTATTACTGTATTGTGGCAGGTTGAATGATCATCAAGCACCTGATAGATATAATGAACGATTATCATCGCTCAGCAACAATCTCGAGTTAGGTTGGTCGTTTGTGAGTCGAACTTACTTAGGAGACCTGCAAGCAGATCCACTCCAAGGCGCAGTAGAAATACAAGGATGCGCTCAGACGGGATATGCAACAATGTGCGTATTTCTACGAAACCGTGGAGAGAGTGAGTGAGCTGAATTACGAATCAAGGGTTCTGACAGTTGAACTATAACTTCTGAACTCGCTTGATTGGAATGTCAGCACGCTTAAGGTACTTGCGCTCCCTGTCAAGATCTAGCTTCGTTGGTTGTGGTCCTTCTGACTGCAGATCGGCTGCTCGCTTTAACAGCGCGTCTGCATCTGAGATGTCTCCATCCGCTGTCAGTGCTTTTCGCATCCAATAGAAATCCGATACAGTATAGCTGGGCTTGCTGTGGTCGAGTCTACTGTCTCCAAGCTATTCGGTGAGATGAGGGGAGAGTGAAGTGAGGGTGAGAAGTGCTGAATTCAGGCAGAGCAACGACATTTCGCCAGCGCAACGATTCATGTACATGCACACGTCAACATCAGTCATACTCGAATACGTACCAATGATCGCATTTTTTCCGTCACTTTTCGAATTGCAGTAAAGTTGCCGACAGGGCGAACATACGCCTTTTGCACATCCTTGTCTTCTTCCGTGAGCTTACCTTGCTCGTAGCGCTTTTTACATAACAATACAGTTCGGATAGAGCACTGGTATTTGCGAGAGAGCTCTTCCAGCTCCTGTGTTGTAGGACCCTCGTCTTTGCTCAGCGCAACACCGATTTCATACATTTGGGAGCGCTTCAGTCGGGACTTGCGACCACCTGCGCTGGAATCCTCGCTTGCAGCTGCACTATTGCTCGCCCCAGCTGTTGTGGAAGTGGAGGGAGTTACGCTGTTGGTGCTGCTACCGCTGCCAGTCGTGCGTAAGCCCGCAGCTGGACCTGCACCTGCGCGTGCCCCTGCCGCTACTGCAGCCGTTGCATCGGCAGCTGTCATCAATGCCATCGCCGCTGCCGCCGCTGCAGCAGCAGTCGCCGCGTTAGCGAAATTGACAGTGGCAGACGGAGCGCTAGAACTACTGCTAGTGTTGCTGCCGCTCGCTGCGTTGTTGTTGGTACCGGTGGCGTGGGACATGCGATTCACGAGATGAATACGCTGCCTTGTGTCCTGGTCTTGCTGCGGAAGATGCCGATTGGATCGCCTGCGCCCGAGAAGAGGCGTATCCTTGGATTCGTCCTCAGTACCATCGTCGAGGTCTTGTTCTTGGTCGCTATCGTGCTCAGACTCGAGTGCACTCTCGTCTGTGGCTTCGGCCGCATCAGACTGGTACTGTGTTAGCCGAATGGGAGGGACGGACATGCTGCTCTCTTAATGTGTGTACGGTGGGCGTTTGTCTTGCCTCAGAGGGTGAGATGTCGTGCCCAAGTCTCACTCCAAGTGGTCAGCAGGTCAGTACGACTTCGAAGGCTATGTCTCGCGGGTGCACCGCGCGGGGACTCGAGTGTGGTTCTCGTCTGTATATCCTCAAGTGCACTCAGTTTTGGTGCGCCGACGTTGCTGCGATTGCTGGCAGGACGTCTCCGTCTCGAGGGGTGCATCGAAGAAGTAACAGACCAAGTTTGTCAGTTGTGGGTAGCGAAGCGAGAGCATTTCAGTCAAGAGTTGAATAGGACAGTAGTCACAGCCAGAGGGGAATCTTCAGAGCGCCGCCTGCAGCCCCACGTCACGCACCGGGGCGAATGTACGCGCACTCCGCCTCGAATTAACTCCAGTTCTCCAGAGCGCGCAAAAGAAATCGCATTGGGTGGCATCCTCCCGTGGTGTGCACTCGTTTCAAAAAATGTTTCCTGGGGGTATTAACCCAACCTGAACACACCGGTAAGCCCAGCATTCCCACGCACTTGCCGCAACCCGGTCAACCCCACCGCGTGGCGTGGTAGCTGGAGAAATTGAATACCGACTGAGTCGTGAAAGGAAAGCGGGGGTTGGGTCGTGGGGCGGGGTGGCGTGATAGGTTTGGTCGGTCGGTCGGTCTGTATCGCTCTGACTCAGACTGACTGACGAGCCAAGAGCCAAGCTCGAGGGAACCTGGTGGGGACGAAAGTATTGTCGCACCCCTTATACGATGAAACAGTTCCACAACCCGGGGTGACGGAATACACCCCTCCCTGCAGTCTCGGTAAAAGAGGAAAAATGAGGTTCAAAATTATACATTTATCGTCCGTTTTTGCGATAATATGTTTAATATTACACAGCGCAAGTTAGTCAAGGACGCAGTAACCTTGGTATGTAGTCTATTCATATAAGTTGTATTATGATATAATCCCGGCTTGACCCTGTTTTTACATCACAAAGTCACCCACCCCACTAGTTTTGCTTTTCTCAAACCACGTTACTCGGCGCTTCTACCCGTGTTTATCATGCATCATCTTCTGACACGCATCGCATGCTAGCGCCATTCGATAGTCCCCCACATGCTCTGCCAGAAACTCATATCGTTATCCTTCCCCGCCCCCACGCTCTCATGGTACAGCTCGCGAATGCACGCAATGTCCACACCCCAGCGGCCGCTCCGGGACTCTTGGACACTCTGTTGAACCGCTCGCGCATGCCTATGGTGCCCTTGGACCAGGTGTTCCCTGGCAAGATCCAGGAGCACCCCATCTCTGCGAAGCAGGGTGATGTCAAGGTGACCACCTTCCCTTCTGGCATGAAGGTCATCACTAAGGATGTCGTGACTCCGATGTTCGAGGCTGCTGCGTTCGTCGATGTTGGTTCGCGCTATGAGCCCGCTCAGTATGCGGGTATCACCAACTTCCTTGAGCGTATGCTCCTCAAGAGCACGACCAACCGCTCTGCCTTCCGCTTCACTCGCGAGATGGGCCGCACTTCCACCGAGGTCTCCACTCAGACTACCCGCGACTCCTTCGCTATGAAGATCTCCGCTCCGGCTGATTCGGCTGACATCGCGGTTGGTACCCTCGCAGACTTGCTCAAGAACCCTGCTTTCCTTGAGGGTGAGCGCCAGCAGGAGAGCCACTCTTACCTCGATGACGTTAAGGAGACTCTCAAGGCCGTCGACATCCGCGTCAATGAGATGTTCCTCGAGGCTGCTTACAGTGGCAAGTCCCTTGGCAAGCCCTTGTACGGCAATGCTACCAGCATCCACAACATGACCTCCCCTGTCTTGTTCACCTGGTTCAACAACTTCTTCACCCCCGACCGCATGGTCTTCTCCGCCGTCGGTGTCGATCACGAGGCATTCGCTTCCACCATCGGTGAGCTCTTTGAGGGCACTCGCAAGCCTTCTCCTCACGTTGCTGAGCTTGCTGAGCCTGCTGTCTACACTGGTGGTGAGGTTCGCCAGACTGAGGGTGACTATGAGGGCCTTACTCACATTGCTCTCGGCTTCCAGTCGCCCAACTGGACGGACGCCAAGGGTGTTGCAACCTTGACCGTTCTCCAGACCCTCCTGGGTGGTGGTTCTTCCTTCTCCAGCGGTGGTCCTGGCAAGGGCATGTGCTCTCGCCTTCACAAGGAGGTCCTCTCCAACCCTGAGGTTGAGTCCGCCTTGAGCTTCAGCTCCATCTTCAACGACAGCGGTGTCTTCGGTATCTACGGTGTCACCACTCCCAACAATGCGGAGAACTTCACTTATGAGATCGTCAAGCAGTTCCAGAAGCTCAACACCATCTCGACTGAGGAGCTCGAGCGCGCTAAGAAGCAGACCATCTCTAACTGCCTTACCGCGGTCGAGATCCGCGCCGCCTTGGTTGAGGAGATGGGCCGCAACATCATGAGCTTCGGTGAGTTCAAGTTCCCTCAGATCTTGAACCTCATCAAGGAGGTCACCGCTAAGGACATCCAGGCTCTTGCTGAGAAGATGGTCCGCACCGCTCCTACTTTGGCCACTTTCGGTAATGCTGCCAAGGTTCCTCGATATGATGTCATTGCTTCGAAGTTCAAGTAAATCAGCACACAGAACTCGAGTAATGGCCAAGCATCATGCCAGCCTGGACGTGACAAAACCATGACGGGCAGGCAGATCGCTAGATAGGAAGGTAGGTTGCAATGTTCAAGCACGTGCGACCGAATTATGTAGGCGATTTGTTTTGGCACACCCAGTGAAGCAAGTCATCGTTCGGCATCAGATGGCAATGATACCTAATTCGGCTCGGTCACGAATCATGGATGAATCTAGACCCGTGCGCCACGAAACTCTTGTGGTTGTGCTAGGTGATGGTATGGAAAATAGTCGTCGTATATATAGCACTTTGTTAGCGTATTGGCTTCCAAGCAAGGCACTAACGCCACCTCAACGCGGCGGGCCTGGCCTCCTCAAAAGCTCTCTCAATATCCCCGCAAGGGAGGGTGAGGTTCCGCTGCGCTTTGTTATTAAAGCAAGGATGCACCGCATGTTTATCGTTACTCCGGTGAGCATCTGGAATCCTAAGTACAAAACCAAAAATTCAAGGAAATCATAGAACGGTTGTTTCGATATGTATCTTGTGGTTTGAAAGCGACTCAGGCCGAATCGGATTGCAATTCGGTAGATGTTTAAACGCTGGTCAATACTAGTTCTATAATGTAAAACAGTCTTTATTCCGAAGAGTTGGTCTATAGCACATGGGGAGAATGGTAGTGGGCGTTTCGTATGACAACTGCCACGCAATTACTCGCGTCACACGGATAGCTAATTAATTGTGCCTGCGTCAGAATAAGGCCCTATCCTTGGGGCAAGAGAAGGGGCTGGTGAGATGTACGTCGTTGCACTTGCACGGAGCTCGTCTAATTCATGGTTGAGCCGCCCAATTAGTCGCTCCTGCTGCTCCTCTTCAGCTTCCCGAAGTTCGTTGAAGTCCTGTGAATCTTCGTACTTCGCTTTACGATACTCAGCGCGATCTCTCAACACGTACAGCATGACCAGATCTGTAAGGACCGTAGCAAACTTTACGAGAAGTGCGGCGGAAAGAATATGAATCATGAGACTCTGGAAGTGGAACTTTACAATGTCTCCGGTGACCTGAAAAACGAAGAGCATCCCAACGCGTTCGATTCGCAATCGATCTGACCTCCAATCCGAAGCGTCGGGAACAGCGACAATATCACTAAAGCCGGGTGTCTGGAAGCGACGAACTCGGTAAATGTACCGAACCTTGTCGTTTGAACCACGGTTCGTGTAGTAGATCGAAACGCCGAAAACAGAGCCTCGATATCGCAGGGAGTGTGTTGATCCGTCGGCATCCGAATCCATGTGGCGATCGAGCTGAACTCCAGCTGCTTCAAGTAGCTTTGGCACTGACAAGCGATCTGCACCGGGACCGGTTTCGAAAGTCTCAATCACCTTTCCGTTGACATCTTCCAACACGCCTTCATACTCCGACATGTAGCCGCCTTGGCATGCGTCTCGACACGACGTTGCATGGGGTTTCAATAAGTTGGACAAGAAATAATGCCTTAGAACGAGCTTGAAAGTTTCCGCACCAGCAAGAAAATATTCGTTTCGTGAGTTCGGTGTGGCCTCGTACGGGTTGGTGCAGGCTGTTTCCTTTGCGAGGTCGTCTATGGTATTCTCCGCTCCACAGACGTATCTGTCTCTCTCTTCTCTCGCCATTGTCGGAATGAATACGGTGTTCAGCCTCGAGACGGTGTGTGTAATGGTATCCCAAGTCCGGCATGGGAGCTTCTCCAGACTGAACTCCCTCCACCATGCCGGGCTCGTGCTCTCGGGATCGTTCTCATTGTACGCACCATAGCAGTAGCGCAGCTTGGCATAGTTCACACTGATATTGCCATCTCGTTCGAATAGAGCATGTGCATTGCCTGTAGGAACCTCGTTCAGGTACTGTGCCTCGTCGATGATAATCACCTTGATGACGACATAAAGAATCACGATCAGTGTGAAAAGCACCTGTACCAGGCGCAGCCTCCGCTCCTTAACACGGACGATCTTTACCGTCTCGTAGTATGATAGTTTCTTCGTCCACCATGCTCGTGTGCAGAGCTTATCAGCTGTCGCTGACATGGCTTCAGGAACAGGAACAGCGCGACCCGATGTGGCTTTGTCTTGATGTAGTCCCGCTTCTTATGGCACAGGCGAGTATGGGAGCGCGGGCTGAGCTGCAGTCGCTGGCCGGTAAGTGAGACACAGTCCGGCTGACTCGTCCGTCCGCCTATCCTGCCTCAGATTGGGTTTCCTCTTGGGAGTGTGAGTGTGGCCCGGCCGATACAACCGCACCAACAGGACGGTACGGTATAGGGTATACAGCGCGTTGCGTTGAGCAGGCCGAGTGAAGTCGAACTCGACCACACTTCGACTCAAGTCCCGCCAAGGCCAGGCCAGGCCAGTGCAGTTCGTATGCGAGTGAGTGAGTGAGTGAGTGAGTGAGTGAGTGAGTGAGTGAGTGAGTGAGTGGGCGAGTGGGTGGCCCATCCGTTTAGCCGCATGCGGTCATACCTACCCTCGCATTCACCACTCGCGGTAGTATTGTGCAATAGCAATAGCTCGCAGCGCCGACGCACGAGCCTAGGTGCACACGGAAAACAAACAAACAAACAAGTGACACAACTCAGCGACGGTGTTATCCGTAATATTTTCCTGACGGAGTCTACCACACATACCACACCAGAACTGAACCCCCTCTAAGCGGTCGCAGCAGTCTACAGCCACATACCATGTCCGTCCCTGACGACGTCCGAACCAGTACGAAGCGCGCATACGAGGCGTATCTAGCCAAGTATACCAAGCTCGGCGAGGAACCCCCCGTGGTCATCTCGCATGAACACATCCTGAACGAACTCAAGTCCAACCACGAGGCATGGACCCGCAAGGCGATTCCCGCGGATTGGGCACAGTATTATCACTACTCCGTGAAGGACATCGCTGCCCTGGCAAGCGACCCTAGCCCAAGTAGTGTTGAAGCCGCCGAACGACTCGCACAGTATGTGCTAGTCCTTGATGCGCTCAATTTTTGCTTCTGGCCCCTCAAGGGTTATGAGTACGAACACCTCGCATGCTCACTCAAGCTTGCCTTTGAGGCTGACCCTAATGTCTTCTCGGCTGAGAGCCTCTCGCAGATGACCGCAGAGCGCATTTCGGAAATCCTTCAGCCACCCAAACACCTTCCCCTTGTTGGCGAGGACAAGCCCTGCGACCGAGTCCTGACGATCCCGCTTGCAGAGACGCGAGCTCGGCTCCTGCGTGAAGTGGGTACGGTTCTCGCACGCGACTTTGGAGGTAAGGCCGCGAACTTGCTGAGAGCAGCACAGGGTTCCGCAGAGAACCTCGTTCGTTTGGTCGTTGCGCACTTCCCAGGCTTCCGAGACCACGCGCAGTATGCGGGTGACCAAGTCTTCTTCTACAAGCGTGCGCAGATCTTTGTCGGCGATGTATGGGCTGCATTCAAGGGAACGGTACGTCATGACCTTCTAGCGTGATCATCAGGATTGTTTATAGTCGTGAATTCGCATGGTTTGTTTCGCATTGTATGTACTTGGCTCACTTCCCTCGCATCCCCTGCGTCATCCATCTCAATCTAGGGTCTCGGTGCACTCGATGGAATCGAGAAGCTGACTTGCTTTGCTGACTATCGTATTCCTCAGCTCTTCAGTGGAATGGGTATCCTCAAATACCGATCAGATGTCGCTGCCAAGATCGCGGCTTTGGAAGAGATCGAGCCTGGTAGTGAGCTCGAAATCGCAATTCGTTGCGCGACCGTGCAGGGAGTCGAGGCAATGCGCGCTGCTCTCAAAGAGCACTACGATGTTGAGATTCATGCATGCGAACTCGACTGGCTCCTTTGGGAAGCAGGCGAGAGGTTAATGAAGGCCAACGCACTCCAGCCCCATCACCGCACTCTGACTACCTACTACTAAACGACGATGTGCAGGAGTCACACCTCCTTGTGTACATTCTTTATCACCAGTCCGTCTTAGCATGTTTTCGAATACACTAGGGTTTTGCAAGTTATGTACAACTACACATTTATGGTATTAGGGAACACTTTACAAATTCTGATTTCGCTCAGAGTCTTCATCCTGTGGCTCGCCATCAACTTCAACATCGCCCTCAGGATCGTACTCATCCTCCTCAAGTCCATGATCTTGACCCTGCACCCCGATTTCATCTGCGGTGCCGTCACCCAATGCAGCAACTGCGTCGCCTTCTGCCTCCTCGCCTAGCAATTCATCTTCGAGATCAAGTGCTAGGGATTGCTGTTCTTCAGGAGACAGGGGTGGTAGTGGCAGGACAATTAATTTCAGCTGAGTGGATGGATCAATTGGGAGGTCGCACAACCTAGCGCTTCGTGGCAAGATACCGTCAGGGCCAAGCAAGAGCTTAGGGTCGAAGTCATCATACTCGTCATCCTCGTCGTCTTCTACTTCATCCCTGGCAGCCGTTGTGAGAGTGAGAGTGGCGGGAGTGACAGGAGTGCTGACGGCGGCGGATTCACCGTCTGCTTCTGGTTGTTCGATTGCTGCCTCCACCGAGCTTCCGTCTTGCTCTCCTCCCTCCGAGCTCCTTGGGATACTTGAGAGAACGGCCTTGGCAGTCTTTCGGGATTGGATTCGCGCTATCAGAGCAGCTGCGTATTTTTCAGCATCCTCAAGTGTCCAATCGCTACGTGCAGTATCTGAGAAAGTGGATCTTCGATCGAGCGCGAGGTGGAACCTTGATTCCTCACGTTCGCGTTTACGCTTCTGCTTCTCTGCAGCGAGATCACGCCGTCGCTTCTCTCGTTCATCCAATGGTTGACCGTCCTGACTATCCAGTTCTAGATCCTGAGTTTCGCTGTCCCCAAGCAGTAGACTCAGCAGTGCCTTTAAGACGTCTGAGACTTGGCTTGATCCTAACACCTCAATGGGACCTAACGGCCGCTGCGCGTACTCTGAATAAACCGAGATTCTGTAGAGCGCACGTTCCTTACGCTTGCGATCAGCAATGATAGCTGCGCGTTCCGCTGAAATCTCCTGCTGTCTCTGAGCGGCCTCTCGTGCGGTTCGGACCTCGCGTGCACTTTCGCTCGCTTTCGCGATTCCCACTGCGATGAGCTCATCCAGAGCTGTTGCGCAACCACGCATAGTCTCAAGACGATTGCGCACCTGTTCTTCTAGCCAAGGCATGAAGGTGAAGGTAACTGCTGCTTCCTGAGGATCACACAGGTACCCATCTCGTACCAATCCATTCATTGTATCTTCTTGCAGTTTGACTAGGAAGCGCTGCGAAACCGCATGTGCTGCAAACATCTCACGCACAGCAGCCTCCTTGGCAGCAGTTGCCTGGGCTTCACGTGCCATTCGAGCTTTTCGATAGCTCAAGTCGCGCTCGGCCTCGACACGCTTGTTCATCTCCTTCTGGTGCTCCGCCTGCTTGCGTTCGAGGCGAAGCTTAACCGCCTCGTAGTTCTTCAAGGTTTCATCCTCACGGACTTCAATAAGTGCCTGATCGAATGTGGCAGTGATCAAAAGTTCGGCCAGTGCCTCCGCCTCAGTGTCGAAGTTGAACACAAGATTGTTCTGAACCTGAGTGCCCGCGTCCTTGCCCATCTTACGTGGCTGGAAGGGTGGTGAGGGGGGCGGCGTCTTAATCTTATCTGTCTGTACTTCTTTGTCGAGATAGACCACAGGCTTTACCTGTTCAATCAAGTGCTTGCTCAGATCTACCTCTGTCCTCCATTTGGGCACTACAATACTCTGATGCAACTCGCTCGTGCTCTTGAGTGTGGGTCGGATCTGTCCCGTCTGGATCAGGTACTTCTTCTCAGCAGCTCTTCGCTCGCGAATCTCCTTCGCTGACATCGTTGAATGAGCGCTCGGAGGTATCGTTCCTACGATTGGTACAGGCTTTCCAGTCGTGACTCCTCGGCGAACACGAGGGTCGAACATGATGTTCACGGCAATGACATCAGGCTTGTTGGGGTCCGTGCCCTCACGATAGAGTTGCCGCCGCGTTGTGGCAGTGCCTGCGATCACAGGCTTCGGCCGTGAGGTGTGAATATAGCCCGATACAGAGGCTGATGTGGCTTGGAAATGCGACATTGTTGTTTTTGTGCTTTTGAATGACGTGGCAGGTGTGCACACGACACAAATGGATTTAAAATTTGATGCCTATACAAGTACTGAATCGAATGCCAACCTCGCTTGCGACGCAGCACCTGTCGAACCCCGCGATTTCCCCTTCTTTCTGTTGTGTTTACAGCAGTTTCGCGGTTCAAATTGGTTCCGTTACTCGGGGGTATCTCGGCCCCCCTTGCCGGAGAGGGTGGATGGAGTCAGTATTATCCGTTAACATCAACCACTTTGATCATGCTGCTCGATCTCGAGATACGCAAGCTGCTCGAGGTAGGTAATATCACCATCATGTAAGATATGCTAAGGAGGCTCGCTATCTCTCAGTTTCAAATCGAGGCACAAACGTCCCCTCTCAGATTCTGCCTGCAAACCTGAACTCAGGAGCGCACTGAGATCAGACATGACCAGGTCTTGTCATCAGCTGGATCGATGTTGTACCTGCGAGTGCAATGTGTTAAAACACTGGCACTCGCGCATCGCGAACTAACTATCTCTTTGACACGCGGGAATTTTATCGTCCAGCCTCGAGTGACAACTCTGGTCAGGAAGGGGAAGTTGGCCTCAGCGCTGCTGCACTTGGTCGATCGATGCCATCTCTGAAATGAAATCATCTGACTGACTGATTCTCTCACGCTTGCTATCCACCGTGTCATATTGCTGCCCATTTTTGCTTCAGGCGGGTCTGTCCGAGTCGGCCCTGTGGCTTTGTGAGCTCTGGAGTGACCCTAATGCGAACATCATAGACATCACAGCAAACGGAACGGATGCAAAACAGTTTAACAAGCAATTGAACGTGCGAGCGACGATCGATCCCATCCTTTTTGGCGATGTCCTGGTCAAGCAGAAGGAGTATCGTCGAGCAATTTCCAAATACGAGCTTGTCTTGACTGAGGAAGTCGGATTGACATCCTTCACAGATACCCGCTTTGATCACCTGGGCGATGCAAGCGACCATCCCGACAACTCAGAGGGTCTTCCACGCGTCGTGCTGGCCAAGCGAAAGATAGCTGAATGCTACCTCGAACTGAAACAGTACGACAAGGTCAAACATATCCTTGTTCCCGTGTGCTGCAGAAGCGAAACCTGGAAGTACCCCAAAGCCAGTATTATCAGCGCTTCAGCTCCATTCTCTTGTCTGGTTCTTTTGGCTCGTGCATATCTATCTACCAGTCAATTTGCAGAGGCCTTCATCTTCTTCCAAGCCGCTCTGAAGGTCCAGCCTTTAGCGATTGAGCTCGCCAGTCTACTGATCACTCTTGAGGCGAGAAAAGAAGTGCGCTTGGCAAACCCTCCCCCGCAGACACCCGTGGATCCAAACGAGGTGGACCTAGGTGCGAGCTTGTTTGAACTTGCCAAGCCATCTGAAACTGCAGCTGCAATGCAAGATGCATCAGTCACGCCCTCCGCGTCTATCTCCAGTCGTTATGCAGTGATTGTTGCACAGTCAAGGCCACACAGAGATTATGCTCTGCGGCAATTTGGTCGAATCGACTCTACATCAAGCACTCGTCAGAAGCCCGCGATCACACTGAAGCCGGAATCCAATCCAAGACCTACCAACCCCATAGCTCAGCAATCGAAATCTGGTACTGTCAAGAGCCAACACTCAAGCGCATCAACTCCCATAGGTTCCGTCCGTGGTGCCGCGGGGACTCCTAGTAGGCTGCTTGCGCGGAATGTCAAAACACGCAAAATGACTCAAACATCGTATGCTTCTTCATCGATTACACCAAGTTCTTCCGGCACAGCACGAGGATCTCGTCCGCAATCCCCCAGCGTTGAACCTATTCTGAACATTACTCAAGATCCCGTGTATGAATCCGATCTCGAGGAGTTCGAGGGTGAGATTCCGTCGCATAGCGCCAAGTTGGGTGGTAATGTTTCTCCTGAGCAGACACCTTCTGCAGAAGCCGCCGGGGGTGATGCAGTTCCGGAAGATGTCGAGCAATTGGTAGTCATTAACGTGCTACCCGTGTTGAATTCACTCGTTCAAGTTCTCGAGGCAATCTCATTAAACGCATCGTCAACTGCGTTATCGTACTGGACTACGAATATCGAAAAGTCAGCCGTAAACAGTGCCTGCCTCGCAGCCTACACTACCAAGTCACCTAAGCTCTCCGCTCTGCTCGCTCACTTGCAGCTGCAGATAACTGACTCTGCCGTTGCCTGCAACACGTTAGTCAGGAACTGGAGCCAGGAGCCATATGCCTCCGAGGCCCGAGATACGCTAGCCTGGCTGCTTCGCAAGCGCGAGAAGCCAGCACTTCTTGCGAGACTCACTCAAACTTTGATTGAGGGTGCTCCACATCGTTGTGAAACCTGGGTGGCTGCAGCCGTGCATGCCGACTCGCTTCAGCCTCTGGAGCCCGAAGTCGACCTAGAGGACATGACCGAAGAAGACCTGGCCCGCTACAAGCAGGAAGAACTCATTCGTAAGGTCTATCAAACGAGGATCGATCAGAATTTGAAAAAGGCCATCACTTGCAACGCGCACCATCCAATGACTTACTTGCAAGCGGGACTCGCAGCTATAGCCAAAGGCGATGAAATCAAAGCGCTTGAGCAGCTTACGCTCGCTGCTGCTCTTCATCGAGTCATCCCCATGTCCCCCATCTTCCTCCATGACTGTGAAGCTCTTGCGACCCATACTGAGCTTCGTGGATCGATGCCCGCCTCTGTTCTCCTCGCTGATACGCGATCCTATGATATACTAACAAGTGCGGCGACGTGCGAGGCGTATATGCTCTCTCGTAACTTCCCTGGGGCCCTGGAAATCGCAAAGAATGCGCTTAAATGTAACCCGAAGAATCCCAAGGCACTAATCCTCATCGGTAGCATTTTAGCTCAGAGCTCCATTCCTGCTGGTCGTGAAAAGGCTGAAGTGGCTTTTACAAAAGCCCTCGCCAACGATCCGCTTTCGGCAGAGGCGGCCGTTCACCTCAGCAAACTCAAATGGGCCGCGAACAAGCCACAAGAGGCTGTCTCTATCATTGAGAGCGTCCTCTCGCGGCTCAACTCGGTCAGTAAGAACTGTTCAGATCCAACAAATCCCGTATATGCTCCTGACATTGTAGCAAGTGCGAAAGGCTTTGGTGATTGCCTCTATGCGCACTTGGGACTTATTTACCTCGCTATGGGCAATGTTAGTGAGGCCCAACTCGCCTTCCAACGGGCCCTTACCATCACCCCAGGCTATCCACCAGCACTGGAAGGCCTCCAGAGGCTTGATCAGCGTACGGCGGAGGAAGAGGGAGAAGGAGAGGATGCGGATGAGGCATTCCTCCGAAGGCCGCGCTTCGACCAATCGACAGACTCTTCTCATTTCGACCAGTTCTACGACCCTGATCCACAGATCAGCCTCCAGAGGAATCAGCAAAACCAACGAGAAAGGAACGCTACTGGCACATCAGACTCGCGGCTCGTTCATGAGCAGCCTTTTGTTACCCCAGGACTTCCCCCTTCACCCCCGGCTGGGATTCGACCCCTGAGGCGCGCCGGGGGTCATCAAGAAGACAGTTCTCCTGAGGCAACACCTCAGGCAGGCGGACGCCGCCAACCACCGCAACGAGAATCAACTCGGAGGATACGCGCAGCAGCCATGAATGCGACGCCAACCTCAACTGCGACACCTGGGAGACGGTAGTTTGGGCCATTGCACCAGCTCTGGAATGTGAATTTGACGTTCAATTTATGTGCACGTATATTAGAATACATTCATCCCATTATTATCACATATGACGCCGTGATAAGAGTAATCATAATCATCGAGAGTATATCCTTAGTGTAACGAAATTGCGTCGAATGGAACTGAACAGTATGCCCAAATAATACTCAGCGTAGGGACTACCCAGACTTGGGTGGTGCCTTCCAGAAGAACTGCTTCGCGACCTCATACGTTGAAATCATAATCGCGCAGGAGGGCATGATTTTTGTAAGTCTCGGCAATAACCCCGTGAACAATGCGCTTGGGCCCTCCTCTCTAAGAATCCGGATGAACTGAGATGGGACCGAGGACCTGGAGCTTGGAGCAAAGGCCGAGATGGAATCCGATAGCGTAGACAAACTTGGAAGCGGTGCGAAATAAGCAATCTGCCTGCGCGTTTTGATAACATCAAACGGTTGGGTTATTGTGGTTGCAAGTGCACCACTAAGCGCACCCCCAATGAATGAGGAGAGCCAAACCGCTCTTGGATTGATCCCCGGACTCCCATCTTCTGCCGAAGGAGCGGCGTTTGACTTGGATACTACAAGCTTATCCAATAGTCGGGCTCGGATGGATTCAAGCCCGAGCCAGTAGATTGCGGAGAAAACCACATCACGATAGAGAGTAGGTTCTAGACCACGCCAGAGCCGCAACAGATGCCTTAATGAATATTCCTGCGCACTGTCCGCGGCTGCACCTCGTAGCGCGGCTGACTCCGCACTGCTCGCAGCCAGACTCGGTTGCGGAGTGGGGTTCGAGATGAGTTCCTCTCGTACCAGATCAATCCATCGGCGGGTGCTTGAGCTCACCTGTGCACGAGTTCGAATCAGCTCCAGTGGCGCAACCAGAGTCGTGGTCATGGACCGGGCGGTTACGCCAGCAACAAGAGTGGCAAGCGAAGATGGAAGCCCAATTTTCTCCAGCTTATGCCGCCACGTGTCATATGCTGTGAAGTATGCAATCGTACTTGGGACGGCCATAATGAGTGCTGGAGACAACCCACGCCAAAGTGCGGCAATGCCTTCGACACGAGGAATCGTTAATAGGGCATGCAAGGGGCCGCGAAAACGTAGCTCCGGGTTGAGTTGTGGATTGACATTACACTTTGGGCACCAAATATCATAAACACCGGTGTGGAGTCGATAGAAGTTGCTTCGCGCAAACATTTCTTCGTATGCGGCGGACACCGATGTGAGTTTGATCTTATAACTGCTCTGCTTGACACGCTGCTCTGCTGCTTGTAGATCCGTTGAAGGTGCAGATGAACTCAGAGTGGGCAATTGCCTTTGAGCCTGCCACCGATGTTTTACCACGTCCATCGGAGTGACAACCAGGGAGGTGATTAGGGCTCCAACCGTTGCGGCTGTGGCACGCTGGGTGAGAGTAAGTTGGTCATCCTGCCTCTGGAGCTGTTCCGCTCCAGGAACTGGCTTCGCGTTTGGCGAATTGGAGGGGGGACTTGGAGCGACTAGAGGATCGACGCCGTTGGTTTCCTGAGTTGAAAGCACACTCTTGGTATCAACGCTCGAGGCGGAACTTGCTGGTGGAGCGGAATCCGTTGGTGAGCCCATCACGACGTATCGAGTCGACATTTGCGACGAGGCCCCGTCTGAAGTGGGCAGGGCGGGGGCGGATAATGAATCAAAGCCGCGTAGGAAGCGGTCAGAGGACGCGCTGCGACTTCTACCATCCGAGTGCGAAGGGGACGCAGACGACCAGCCGCGTAGCAGCGTCTGAGTCAACTCTGCAAGTCGCAACATGAGGGTTGCCAAGGAGTGGCAGCCTGAGGGGAATGCGGGCCCGCTCACGCCTCGGATGTTCGTAGGACTGGGATCTTCGCGTGTAACAATGTCCAGTCCACCTATATATCTATTTGAATTCGTTTGCCGTAGGGGTCCATGCGGTGAGATGCGAAGAGTTGAGATGGTCCGGGTATCGGATTTTCAAGGTCTCCAGCAATTCGATCGACGGTAGCGGGCGCTGTGAGGATTCACACTGAGAGAACAGCTTGCTCATGTGTCCTGGACACATCTGTGCATTTTCTGCATCTACACACAGCCCATGTGCCGCGAGTTGAGAATCCCGGTCGTGAGGTCCGAACACTTGGCTTTTCTGGAACTGTCGGCCCGAGGGGTACTCCAGTGTGCAATCTTGCATCTTCATCAAGGCTGGTGCGCTGGCGCGTCCGGAACGGGCACCAGGCTCCACTGGAGATGCTAGATCACTCTGATATGACACTCATTGCGCATCGGCCTGGGGTTTTCCGGCACAACTCTCTCAGTCGCTCGCATCAGAAGTAGGAATAAATGCAGTCACTACAGGATGTATTGAACCAGTCTTCCGCAATTTACAAGACGTGAGCTACTAGTCTTCGTTGCTGGTGCTGCATGCTAATTCTTGCAGTAATGCGTCCCCTCCTTCGTCGGGCATGACGGCCATCAGAGCTCCTTCACGGATAAGATCATGGTCAGAAAATCCATACTTCCTCAGTCGCTGTAACTCACGCAGCAGGGAGTGCCGGGCATATTCGAACCAAGAATTCTCATTTTTCCGCTTTGCTAGCTTGCAAATTCCGAATAATACTCCGCAGCACTCAGTCCAACCATGAGCAAACCAGCCAGAGCCATCGATTCCAATAGCGTCCTCCTATACCCACGCACGCTCTTCACCCAGGAGCATGAGGCATTCCGCAAAAAGTTCCGCGAATTCATTAAGACCGAGCTCAAGCCCCATATCGCTGAGTGGCAGCAGAAAGGCATGGTAAATCCTGAGACTTTCCGAAAAGCCTTGGAGCAGGGCTACTATGTCTCAACCAACATTCCCAAGAAGTACGGAGGCTATGGTTATGACTTCAGGTACAATGTGTTGATCCAGGAAGAGCTTGAGGCTGCCGACTGCGGAGATATCTTCTTCCCGCTGGGAACGGACATCGTCTTACCCTATTTCACTCACATCGCCACGGAGGAGCAGAAACAGAAGTGGCTTCCTCGCATCGTCAAGGAACGACTCATCATTGCAGTTGCGATGTCTGAACCGGATGTGGGTAGCGACCTGCAAGCAGTTGGTACCACTGCGGTCAAGGATCCCAAAACCGGCGAGTGGATCTTGAATGGCCGCAAGATGTGGATCTCGAGCGGGGCGATTGCCGACCTAGTTGTCGTTGTTGCCTACACAGACAAATCCAAAGGTTCGAAGGGCATGTCACTATTTGTTGTGGAAAAGGGTACTCCTGGCTACAGCGTCTTCAAGGTTATCAAGAAGCTTGGCCGTCATGCACAGGACACTGCCATTCTTCGATTCAACAACGTACGAATCCCTGCCGACAACCTGCTTGGTGTCGAAGGACAAGGCTTCAAGAACTTGATGACGAACCTCCCTCAGGAACGCTTATCTATTGCCACCGCTTCGTTGGCCACGAGTCGACGAGTACTGTCGCTCACCATGAACTACGTGCAGAACCGTGAATTATTCAAGCGAGTGGTGGGTGATTTCCAGCATGTCTCTTTTACTCTCGCACAGCTCGCAACTGAACTCAATCTTGCTCAGCTTGCCATCGATCGAATTGTAGAGTTGCATCTAAAAGGCGAATGCACAACGGAACTGGCCAGCATGGCCAAGGTGCATGCGACGGAGCTCACAAGTCGGGTGTGTGACAAGTGCTTGCAGTTCTTCGGGGGGTATGGTTACGTCGAGAGCTCGCCTGTTGGTCGAGCATACGTGGATAACCGTGTAACTCGTATTTACGGCGGTGCAAACGAGATCATGACGGAGATTGTAGCACGTATATACGGATTCCGACGTGCGCCGCCGCCACCCAAGATGGACAGCGAACTCGGACCATCGCAACTGTAGACACGTTAGATCACAAAAAGGGGGAGCAGCAGGTACTGTATCCCTATATTATGTGCACAATCATTCAGAAGCTCTAGTAAAGACGATAGAAAAGAGTTTAGTTTACATAAATTGCTGATATAACCATGCAACGAGGCCACAAATCAACAAACCATACACAATGACATCGACGTGCTCGCTCTGGCTCTTTCGCACAGTGAGTTGCTCCACACGCTCGTGCTGTTCAAGTCGTGTGAGCACTGGGTTTTGTGCAGTAGGTGCGGTAGTTGTCTTCCGAGGGACAGGAACCGGAACTGGCACCGGAGCCGGTGCTGGAGTTGGTGCGACAACGCCCGCTGCAGCAGGAACGGAGGTGGAACCTGCAGCCTGCGGGGCGCGACTAACCACCGTAGACTCCGCTGGTGGAATGGAAGTTGGAGCTACAACGGGTGCCGATACAGGTGCTGACGCTGCTGCGGGAGCAAGGGCAGTAACAACCGCAGGTGCTGGAGCCGTAGTAGGTGCGGAGATAGGGGTGGGGGTGGGGACTGCTGCCGGAGTTGGGGCAGCTGCAGTCACCGCAGTTGTTGGGGAAGACGCTTCTTGGGGTGATGTTGCGGCCGCTGTCGAAACAGCAGGCTGTTCCTCTCCTGTAAACTGCGGGGTACGAGCAGCCTGAGCATCGGTAGGACTCCTAGCCGCCGCTCCTTGAAGTCCTGCTGCAGCTTCTGATCCCATCTGCTGCACGAGGGCAGAGACAAGTGGCGCGAACATTGGAGGGACATTATTTGCCTTCAGAGCGGCATCGATCTCGCCTTGTGAAAGAGAGCTCAGCTTTGCAGCGGCTGCGCTGGCTGCAGCTTGGTCAAGAACCACGGTATTAGCAGGGACAGCTTGGCCGGACGCGCTGGTCCCGCTGGGATTCTCCTTTGGCAAGGGTGCGACGGTACGCAGCGCAGACGAATCAGTCACGGAAACGACTGAATCGATAAGAGATGGAGCCTCTGCCTGACGGTGTGTAGGAATGTTACTATTGCAATTGACGCACTTCTTAATCTTATCGATGAAACACGGCTGGGCTGCGCAGAAGAGGAATCCACAGTCGCGGCAGGTATGTCGCCAACGGGTACTGCTGAAGGCCTGACCGCATCGTGCACAGTACTGACCCTCATCGTGAGGCACCCAATAGGCCTTGCGCTCTTCATCCTTGCTACCGGGCTTGGAAGGCGAGCTCGGGCCCGAACCGCTGGCCATGGATGGTAGTTGCGATGAGACGCGTGAGAGGGCGTCCGTCTGAGCCTGCTCGCGTTGCATCATGGCAAGGAATTCCTCCCAGTCCCGCATTGTTGCGGGGTTGGGAACGATGAGAATATACTGGTGGTTCGGGGTCTTGACGGTAAGACGGCACTTGGCTTCAGTTGCATTGAAGCTGAACTTGCGCAGAGTAATAAAGTGACCTGCCTTAGCTAACGGCTTCGCAGCGGGCTTGGCGGTGAGTGCACCGAGCTCGGGCACGAATGTGTAGGTCCTTAGTTCGGTCTTTCCAGGCGTGATTTCATACTCAAGCTGAACACCCGTGTCCATAAGCTGCGCGAGGAGCGCAGCGGCACGATCTTCCTTGATGGTCGACTTGCGTCGCTGGCCCTGCTGCGGGCCAGACTCGGCCGATGCACCCAAGTCGGAGCTTTTGGCTTCCGCCATCGCCTGCGTTGGCTAGAGGGAGTAGAGAGAGAGAGAGAGCAGGTGGGGATGTCATCCGGTGAGTAAAATGTCATTGGGACAGCAAGCCATTTGATTTCATCATAGGGGCACGGCACATCGGCTCGTCCACGCGCCCAGGTCGCGTGACTAGCCGATCAAGCTCAAGGCGTGGTTTCTCAAGTCCAAACTGAGTGGTAGTTGCAGCGGCAAGCGAGGTTGATCCGGAGTTTAGACTAAATCCAGTAAGTCGATCAGATACCAAAGCTTGCTTTGGCGCTGTGTCGGTTCCAGATCTAAGCATGTCCAGCACAGTTTCCCCACGCAAATCAAATGCGCTCCTCACTACACAAAGTATCCACGGCTTTTCGCGCAGGCAGTGAGTGAGTGGAAACGCGGTTGCCTGGGCGTGCTCGTCGCTGTTGGCGGTGGCTTTGCGTAGACGCCGTATGGATGCATCGCTTGTAGCTGCAACCGGTCCCATGGACTGGGGACTTGCCCGCGAATATTCACCCAGAGTGCATTTCTCAGACCCAGTCTCGGTTAAACTCCGCTGATGAAGCACTCTCAAGAGGTGGATTCAATGCGGGACTGCAGTGTATTGTGCATCGGAGAGCGTGTAGAGTTTCGTCTCATAGGTGTGACGCAGCGTGATATATCACGGACAGTCATATTTTATCACTATCGAACGAGCGGACCATGTCCTTCAACCCTTCGCGCACTACGCGCGTACCCAAGAGGCATCGATTCTCCCAGGTTTTGAGGCGCTTTGAGTGATATTTCCCCATTAGATTGACCCTATCAAGTATCAGAATGGCGTTTTACTCCTTCCTCTATCTATCCGTGCCTAATCACATGCGCGCATCCCACGCATCCGCAATGTATAGACCCCTGCTTGACGCAAGCAGCTCAGTTCGGGATCATGTCACAGACTGCGAAGCGACGAGGGAAGGGACAGGGACGCCAGTCGGTAGACGAGGGCATCCAGTCTGCTCAGGCTGACCGCCCTGCCTCTGCACTCGAACTTACGACCGGCGACGTCGCTTCTGAGCCTGCAACAGGCATCAGTGGCGACGGAAAGCAAGCTGCGACAAGCAGCAAAGGCAACAACAAAAATGATAGCAAAGCAGGCGCTAGCCAGAAGGGTTCAGATAAGACATCCGATAAGCCTGTTATTGGCTCATCAGTGCATTCGGAGCTCGCCGAGGGTGAGACGTATGAGGGCGAAAAGTTCCTCGTGCCCAAGACTGCAGACACATTGGAAGCGTTCATCCACCCGGACCACATCTCTTTCATTACGATAATTCCAATGTGCCTCTTTGTTTTCTGGGCCTACTTGTATTGGTATGTTCAAGTACCCTTCTACGTCAATTTGATTCACTTCTTCATTACGCGCAACCTTTACAACGCTGGGTTGGGTTACCTTCTCGACATCCAGTCCAAGTATAAGCGCTTGACGAAGTGGTACGTGGACATCTCAAAGAAACCCAATACTCTTGCGGCCAAGTTCCTTCGCCGCTGCACCTGCGCTAACCTCCCCAAGGGCAAGAACCCAGAGGACTTCCCAGCGGCGTTCAACGCTTGGTGCGTGTTCAAGGGTCTGGTGAACTTTGTGCTGGTTTCGGACTCGACTGCATACTTCTTCTTATGCAGCCGATGCTTCACGCTCCCTGACTCGATCACTCCTTTGGTCATTGGTCAGTACTTGCTGGGTATCCTGCTCTTCATTTTCTTCTGGTGGGCCAAGGTCGATGCACACCGCTGCATTGGAACCTACTGCTGGTACTGGGGTGACTTCTTCTACCGCAAGAATGTTGAACTCACGTTCGATGGTATCTTTGAGCTTTTCCCCCACCCCATGTACACCGTGGGCTACGCTATCTATTACGCCAATGCACTGTTCTGCCGATCTTACACCGTTCTGATCGTCTCACTGGCTGCACACATGTACCAGCTCATCTTCCTTGTTCTCGTCGAGGAACCTCACATCAAGAGAACTTATGGAGGTGAGCCCAACGAAGCTCAGCGCCGCGAAGCCCGTTACGCCCTCTATGACGCGGAGAAGGGATGGTTCCCGTCGCGCTCCGATCTCATGTACTTCCTCTCCTTCGACTTGTTCAACTCGGGCAGCTGGACTTTGCTGACTGGTTGCATCTACGCCTTCCTGGTTGCATATCTTCCTGAGTCTCCCAACTGGGCGGTTGCACAGGTCGTCGTTTGGCGTGTTATTCACTGGATCGGTCTGGGTGGCGTGCTATGGCAACAAAGCACTCGCCAGGTCTGGACACGCCACTTCATGCTCAAGGGTCGCAGCCTGCAAGAGGCATTTGGCCATTGGAAGCGTATCTTCAACTTGTCCACAACGCTGAACGCTCTGACGTTTGCTGCAGCCGCAATTCGCCTGGCTCCTCGCGATCCTGCCATTTGGTTTACAATGGAACAAGCCGCACGGGTTGCTCTTGGTGTTGTTCTTCTGGCACTCTCTGGATGGACCGCGTACTCCACGTACTCCAGCATTGGTGACTTTGGCTGGTTCTATGGAGATTTCTTCATCCCCCCTGATCAGTACCAGAACTCGCTCTGTTACACCGGAATCTACCGTTTCTTGAACAATCCTGATGCTGTTACTGGCTATGCAGGTTTATATGGTATTGCATTGATCACCCACTCTTGGACGCTGTTCATCCTTGCGCTTTCCTCGCAACTCGCTAACATGCTCTTCGTGAATCTTGTCGAGGTCCCGCACATGAAGAAGCTTTACGACGCTGAGAACGTTCGACACGAGCCCCCGATTGAGAAGCGTATCAAGTCCATCATCCCCGTGGACCAAGTCGTCAACAAGGAGCTCCGCGAGGACCTCCGCCGTGTAAAAACCCGCGCACTTGTTGAGATGTACTCGATCTATCGCAAGCTTCGTAACAAGGATAAGGATGGAACCCTGACGACGACCCGCATGGTAGAAGACCACTTCAAGGCTGGTATTAGTGTCGGTAAGGATGGCAGCAAGCGGGCTACTGGTGTCACACCCGACGCCTGCACTTCACCCTCACCCCTGTTTGGTCCTAATGAGGATTTGTACAGTGCTACAACTACTGTGGTAACGTCTACCTCGCTGCCCCACCCCAAGACCGGTGTGGTTACCAAGCTGACGGTTCCCAAGTTTGTACACGTCGGTGACTCGCTGCGTGTTCAGTATGACCTTCAGGGTGTAAAGCCCGATGAACCCATCGTGGATACCAACTGGATTGGTATCTACCCCATTGACACTCCCTCCGTTCCTGGAGTGTCAGACGGAAGGTGGATGTACGTACCTCCATCAGCTTCCGGTGAGATTACCCTGAAGCCGTGGCTGCTTCCCCGCCAGGAGGGTGTGTACGAGGTGCGCTTCCACCCAGCAAATACTTACGACTGCGTCTGCTCGGTGCCAGTCGTCATTGTGTCTCAAGATGCACAGTCCCAGGACGTCATCGAGCAGATGAACTTGAGCTCCCCACGATAAGAAAACCGTTATGGCGGAGTTCGTTTGCATGTATGCACGTGTACATGAGATTCATCGATTCCACCAGATGAACACGGAGCTACCCGACAAGATATCTGGTGCATGTATTGTATGTGGTCAGGCGGCTTCCTTGTAGCAATACTTCTATTTGGAATACGATGTAAAGATATCCTGATCACAATGTCTCACCTTTTTCTTAAGGCTAATGAACCCACATTTCCAACTCCCTGTATGGATGTATGGGATCTCTCCACAGGCACACCTAACTCTCCATTATACCTACATCTAGACGCTTTATTTAACTTGATTTTCCATTGCCATTAAGGTTCCAACATCATGTTAGGTCCTAATTGTCCCGTTTCCCTTTGGGCTTCGAGTCCCAAACAAATACACTAAACCAACTCAAGAGAGGATGGGGCTTTTTCTATTGCTGTCCGCACACTATTCGTCCAATGACATAAGAACTTATACTATATACACACCTGTAACAAAATACGCGCTGAGGACGTCCTCAATCAATCGACATCATTGGGCTCTGAATGGGGTTGTCTTCTTCGCTTTGGCTCGATGGCCTCGGAGGCTGACCCGTCAAGAACCGCTTTGTTCTGTGACGGTGTGCGCGCAATGGTACTTGGCCCTCCCTTAACACCAGCCTTGTCGGGATTGCTATTGCTATCGTTGTTGCAGTTGCAGCTGCTAACTTCTTTGTTCTTTAGGGTCGTCCTCAAGGTGCAGGCGATGCACATATCATAGAGCTTGTACAGGATGACACCCGCCACAGGAACGAGTTGGTAGATCGGAATGCATAGGCCAAAGCAGCAAAGCGACATCCCTCACTGCCTTGGTGTCCAGTCTAAACGCGTTGAGCCCCGGAGGCGGTGAGATTAACCGAGAGTCCAGCCAAAGTGAGACTTGATCCATCATCGTGCAGCGACATCTGACTTGTACAAGTGCCCGAGAAAACCACGCTAGACAAATAAATATTCACTAGCTACGCTATGCACTATTTGCCCAGTGAACATGGAGCCAATCCACGGACCCCCTCTGCGACACCGGACCCGCGCCTCCCCCCTGCCCTCGAAACCTGGTGTGGTGAGGCTTTGAGTGACAACGGCAAAGTAGCTGAAACAGGGCAGTGGCGCTTTAGGCTCGGCGAGAGGATCCGCTCAGACGACGCAAGGCAGCTCGTTACTACACATTGTCACGAAATTAACCACAAACACCACGCTGCAGACGAGATATCGACCGTTTATTCGGTTTCCCTCAATCGCTTCAGTAACCGTTTTTACAAGGTAAAACTGCGCCTCGCTTGGAGCTCAGAGTATCCGTTGTGAACTAAGGCTTGACTCATAGCGGTGGGACACTGACACAGACAATACGCGCTATATGTCGTCGCCATCATCCAACGCCACAGGCGTCGAACTACCATCCATCAAGCGAGTACCGAGCGTCTCGGGTGCCACCGCGGGCGCCACGGGCACTACGGGCTCGAGTCTTACACAAAGCGCTGGAGATGAGCCTACACGTACCATTGGCGGCCGGTCGCCCCCAGTTTTCCCGGACGGCCCTCGTTCTCACGACAATGGATCACTAGACAGGGCGACTGGCAGCAACCGAAATCCTGTGCGACTCTCGACTTCAACTGTGCACTCCTCCGGCTCAGCTTTCTCAGACGACTTCTCTAGTGCATTGGGACACACAGACATGAGCGGTTCGACCACCGCGACTGCTAATATTGATCAATCTGCGGTAACGGCTGCTATGATAAACACCATCCATGTCGATCCCGAGACCGGCAAGCCAGCAATTTCTCTTCTCAACTTTGATCAACACGGCACGACTGTTGAGCTCACGTCACCGAGATCCATCGAGGCATGTGAACGTCTTGGCATTCTACCCACGTCGTTGCTGGCGCGACCAGTAGCATACTATGAAGACCAACTGTATGAGAAGTACAGTCAAGGACTGTTGGAAGGCATTGACGTCAAACAAATTCCCGCCTACGCGCAACAAAAGTTCCAACATGCTGAGATGCGTCGGCAGCACGACCTACGGCTATGTCGTCAGGAGCGTGCGCGCATCATTGCGGAGCACCACTCAATGACGGAAGACCCACAGGCCGCTCTCATGCGCAAAGTCAAGAACGCAGCCATTCTTGAGGACGAAGAGAAGCGGCTAGAGACGATGGTGAAGCAGCAGGAGAAGATTATTCACAGTATGATTGCCACCGAGCTCCAACGGTGTCGCTTACTCGCGTCGTCCAAAGAGTCAATCCTCAAACAGATCCAGAAGGAGGAAGCACGCCGACTCGAGCTGATTCGAGAGCTGGATGATCTACAAATCTATGAATTCAATTCTTTGGCAGAGCAGCGACCTGAATTGGGTGATGATGAAATCGCTGAACTCATGGTGACTCGAAAGGTTGTCCCGCCCCCGAGCTTCACCAGAGTGCCAAACCCGGCGAAGAAGGCCAAACGTGATGATTCCTTGCCTCGATCACCTCGGGGAGATGTCACACGATCTGGTAGTCCTAGCCCCACTAGCACATCAACGACGAATACCGCAACAAATACTGCAGCGGCATCTCCTGAAACACCAGGCAGTAGTGACCGTTCATCACGACGAAACACAAGCAAAAGTCGGACGCGAACTGAGTCCCAAATGGATGACATTGCGGAGTTGCTTCGAACTAAAGATGAAGCTTGGGCCTTGGCTCATCTCCAAGAAGCCCAACGCCAGCGTCGCCGCTTTGAGCTCCAGGTCGCATCAGCAGCAAAAGGTATTACAACGGAGTTGCATCGGTATGAACTTGAGCAGAAAAAGAAGGCCTATCTCGAGTCGCTTCGACTTAAAGCGAATGAGCTAATGGCCAAGAGTCGAGAGCGTAGGCAATATCTTGCTGAACGACTTGCAATTCGTGCGCGTGAGGCAGCGCTTCGAAATGAGCGTTCTCAAGCGCGCATCCTTCGCACAATCGATGCCAATCGTAGACTGGCCGAAGCACGGGCCGCTCAGGTGCAGCAGCGAGAACAGCAGGCTCAGGATCGGCTTGATCTACAACGAAGAGCTCGTGAGCTGGATCGTGAGGAGGCTCGCCTACGATCGCAAAAGCGAAGCTTGCGATTGAAGAAAGCTCTCGAAGAAGCTGAAGCACAACGAGAGGCTTTCCTGGAGAAAATGAAACAAAGGGAAGCCGCGCAAGAAGCACGGCGCAAAGCCCTCGCGGAGGAGCGCAAGAACCGTTTGGCTCAGGAGGCGCAAACTGTGCTTGAAAAGCAGGCAAGATACCGTGAGGTCCAGAACCAGAACGAGCATAATGCGCTGACAAAGATCAATGAGTACGAGGCCAGACTACGACACGCAGAGGAAATTACCGCGGAACGCATGAGACTGAATAAGGCAGCCATTGTGGAGCGGCGTATTCGAGAAGCGTTCAGAGTCGAAGACCGGATGGAGCACGTTCGAAGGATGCAACGCATCTGTGACTATCGACGAAAGAAGCTGCTTGAGAAGCAGGCGCTGGAAGACCGTCGTCTGGCCTTAATTCAGGAGCAATACGAAGTACTCGCAACCCGTCGCGAGCAACTTCGAAACGAAGCGCAGTCCCGCCTATCTCGGGCAGCTGAAGCAATTCAGAGGTTGAGTCGACTGGGAAGCCAAGAATTGGTAAATGTCGATCCACACAAGATTCTGGAAGTGACGACGGTGTCCAACCCCCATTCGTCGCGCTCACTATCCACTTCTCGCTCACGAACGAGGCTGAGTACCCGCAGACAAAGTCACAATGAGGTTGCCTCAAACGCTGGAGCCGCTACGAGTCCGAGCTTTTCGACATCGTCTGACCGTACTAGAACACCTTCACCGATGCCAAATCTACCAGAGACTGACAGGAGGGACTCGGACAGCCCCTCTGAAGAGCGCAACCAATCGCATGGACCACATGAGCCAAATTGAACGCAACACTCTCTGCGAACTTGCAACTATGTAGCACAGAACTTTCCTTGCTAATACAATTCACATGTTACATATACTTTTGTGACCGATCGAGTATGTCGTAGGTTTGCTCATCAACACGTGCTCAGATCCTGCTAAAGCAGCATCTGGTCAGATTCATCGCGATGCTCCCAGCCGAACGTTGTCACATAATCTGTCCAGTGTACATGACTACATGCGTGGCAACCTCCCTGACTGCTGATTCAGTGATTTTCCCCGCCATAAGTCAAATCCCTTGTCGATTTCACTCCGAGCCCCGACACTGCATTGACTGCAGTCCGAGACCCAAGAGACCACGGTTCTCCAGCCCGCGTCTCGATTTCTTAGGCGACCTTTATTTTCCTGCGTTTTGTTAGGTTTTGTTGAGAGTGGCGTTAATTAACGCCGAAAATTTTGTTGTTGGGTTTTGTTGTTGAGCTCAGCAGTCTAAGCCTCGTAGCCTATCTAGACCTCAAGTCATTTAGCGCTGGCCACGGATGCGGCGAGCAAGAGCGAGGTCCTTGGGCATGAGGGTGACACGCTTAGCGTGGGAAGCAAGGAGGTTAGCATCCTCGAAGAGAGAGACGAGGAAAGCCTCAGAAGCCTCCTGAAGAGCAAGGATAGCAGTGCCCTGGAAGCGGAGGTCGTTCTTGAAAGCGCGAGCGACTTCACGAACAAGGCGCTGGAAGGGAAGCTTGCGGATCAAGAGATCAGTGGACTTCTGGTAACGGCGAATCTCACGGAGAGCGACGGTACCGGGGCGGTAACGGTGAGGCTTCTTGACACCACCGGTAGCGGGGGCGGACTTGCGAGCAGCCTTGGTAGCGAGGGCCTTGCGGGGAGCCTTACCACCGATGATCTTGCGGATAGTTTGCTTGGTGCGAGCCATTTTGAATTTGTTCTGGTCTCAATACACTTCGATTGAATCGAGCTTTACGAGCCAGCCCCGTTTGTCTTTAGTTCCCACGAAATAATTAGTGCCACCGGCCGGGCCCAGCTTTTCGGGGCCGTCTACCCTCTTTCGGGGATAGGGGGGTTTCGGGATGTGACATGTTGCAAGCTCAGGAACATTCCCTGTTGCGTAGCACGAAGTGCAAATATGTCACAATATCCAACAAATTTGATCGAGCGCAAGCATTGACACCATGGACGATATTGAAAGTGTTTTTAGTCTCATCGTGCGTGTATTCCGACTTATTGCGTTGGATGTCCCCGCGAAGTTCCCAAGAGGGGGTGCTGGAATACACTTATGACAGAGACAGGATTCCTGGTCTGATACTCAGGATAAGTGGTGTAATTCACAGCATTGCGAAGGTGTGTGCCGTAAAATGACATCAGTAATTGTTACTGTAGCCGGTACAGCCTTCGAAAAACTGAGCACATTCGATGACGATACCACGTACGTACCCAGATCGTATACCAAGCATGCCTAGCACGATTGTGGTGATAAAGATCTTGACGTTGTACTTGCTCGCTGCTGCGTGTCGTGCTCACCCAGATCGGCCTGATGACCTTCCAACACCTACAGACTACAACAGGCCATCGACAAGGCTTATGCTGACGCCGTCGCAGCTGACCTTGGCGTGCCCAATCTCTCCCGCGAGTCAACTCGTCTCGTGATTGTGCCGTTCGCTCAGGCACCGATCCCGATCCCAGCGCATACGGAGAGTGTGAAGCTGAGAGATGTTGCTCCAACACATAACAAAGTGGCCTTCGTTATTATCCCACCGGACTTTCTCAACTCTCGGCCCGTCGTCGTGAAGGATATTCCAGTGCACAAGGTCAAGAGCTCTCAACTGCTGCCAGGCACAATTGATAAAGTATTGGAGCGCCTACGCGATCCACGCTACCCTCCGATCCCCTCGCTTGACTTCCTGCATGCGAATACGCGCGCACTCTGGAAGTCGTCACGGTATCTTGAGCTTACGTACAGCCAGATGAAGTACTTGGTCACTCGACCTGCGCTTGGATGCACGGAGCTCGCAACGCTGGAGGCTGTACTGAAATGGATGGCAGCCAACCCGGGTCAAGTGCGTGAAGAATATCAGCGTCAAGAGCGAACCTCGCACCTTCTTGAGTTCCTGGATAGTGAGGAGAAGATGTCTGAGCCACCCAGCAAACGGCCTCTACGATCTGATGAATTCCTGCACCCCAAATCGCTGCTGTATCAGGTCCGGATTGACTCAATATATGAGAGCATTCCAGACGACCTTCAAGCAACCTTGCGATCTGCGGTGGGTGATGCAATAGCAGATGACCTCATCACATATCTCACTGATTTAAATCAACAACGTGTCAGTTCCCCGGAAGCCGCACCCCCCGCACGGCCGCCCAGTCTACTTCCATTCCACGTCGAAGAGCGTGGTTATGTCCCGCGCCCCTCTGAGTTCATTTGGGATGTTGAGCGTTCCGCCATGGATCTCGAATTCACCCACGCAGCTAGGCGTGTCAATGGCCGAAATGCGAGCCACTACCGCACTGCTCTCTCTAACATTAGAATGTCAAGTGGTGTGTACAAATGGGGTATCAAGCTCTTGCGTCAGCCCGCAAATACGGACTCGGTTCGTGCTGGTCTAATTTCCGATGATAGCGGCTCAAAGGAGATGCGCAACTCGAACGACACATCGCACCCGATGATTTCATTGTTTGATGGTAGATGCACCAACAGATCGATCGCACCCAGTTGGGTGCTTCCAGGGGTGGGTGGCATCGTGTGGTTCACGTATACCTGTGCAACGGGCCACTTGAAGATCACTCATCCAAATGGTACGTTTGATTATCCCCACGCCATCCAGGCTCCCGTCCGAGCTGCACTGACTGTGTACACGGCAGGATTTGCTGAACTTGTCTTTGAAGATGGAGACGAGTAATCTTTTGCAAAGGTCGGCTGGATTGACAACAACACATCAAGCGCTAGCAGTAAACGTAGAGATTTGATCTTTTATATTCGAAGCACGTTTTGCAAGTGTTATGTCTCATGTTTCGATCGCTGACAGTCTTATGTACATTTACTCTTGGGATATGAGCTGGAGAGTGTCGATCAATGATCGCCAGTGATAGATTGGGCTGCAGTCGAGCTTGCAGTTGAACTAGCCGGAGCTGCGGTAGCGGCAGTCGGTACACTCGGTGCTGCACCTCCGGTCCCACCACCACCACCACCGACCGTACTCCTGAACGCAACCTTTCGTCGTCGGTTGGCTTGCGTTCGTTGGGTCCGCTTCACATAACGGCGAACAGCCGCGAGGTAAATACGAAAGATGAAGATAAGAATTGGAATAATCACCACAGCACCCAGGAAATTCAACCAGGCGTGGAGGGTTGAGAGCTCAACACAACTGGCATGGTTCTTGGGTGTGGCTGATTGGCAATAGAGATCAATCGTATTGAGGTGGATGATACCAATTGCCGCACTCAGAAGGCAGTAGGCAAACAGGAAACCGATGAACTTGGAGATACCAGATGGAATGTATCGTTTGGAATTGCGTGCGCCTTCGATCGCAAAAATGACACCAAAGATGCCTTGGAGGACAGTGAAGAACCCGCGTGCAGTGATAATGACGTATGAGGCGTATGCAATTAGGATTAAACATGTGGCTAGAATATGTAGATTGAAAGGTTCTGGTCGATTGCCACACCGTGTACACCACGCACAGCGTATGGGCTCACGTTCATCTGCTTCAGCTCCGTCTCCGGTGCTCGAGCTGCCAGCGACGGCAGCCGCAGCCGAGGCCGTTGCATACTGGGTCCCCAGCGCATCGATGTGCGTCAGGGCGGCACCTCCAACCGTGGTCAGGGAAGGTTGTGTCGACTGACCCTGAGCCTCCAGCTGGTAGTAGAGTGCAATCTGCTCGTGCTGATCTGGGTCGGACCCGACTCTGAACCCGGTTAGCATGGCGGGGCGCGGGTACTGTTGCCAGGTGCGGCCCCCTTAAGGTTCGCCTCAGGTCTCTCGATCGTCCCGCACGCTAAGGTTGTCGGTGCAGGCGCAGCGAGTGTGCGAAACAGGTGAAATAGAGAGTGGATTGGAAAATTTGTTAATCTGAGTACTAGATCATGCTATTGAAATAATAGGATCGTGAGGCGCTTTAACTAGGTAAATATATTCAAACGCATTGTAATTGATGTATAGACTGATTTACATAGGTTTTATATCCATTTCACAACCCCTTTAGATGCAAATACGGCGTCCATTTTGGCCTCGGAATGGGCTGACCCGGCTCGCCGCGTTTTGGCTGGCTTTGTTCGCGCTCTGCATGTGCGCGAGCCTCACCATAGCCCAGGCGGCTGCCGCGCCCCAGGCAAAAGCTAAGGCACACGCCAAGACCGCGCCACTCCCGGTGGGTGCTGCCAATCCGGCGAAGCCCTCGGCCACCACGACGAAGCGGTTCGGGACAACGGGAGCAAACAAGGTGGCGCTGAGCAAGCCGTCCGGTATTCAGTTCCGACGATTCGATAAGGAGGGAAGTGTGTCTACAACGGACTTACCCCTGCACTTGTACGTTGTTGCAGATAATTCTACGCAGCCTGATGGTCCCGAATATCCACTGGTCCTTGATGACGAATTGCAGACGAAGCAAACCGGAGCGAAAACCCCAAAGCGCAACGTGCTGAGGCAGGACGAGTCCATCCTTGAAGTCGGCCCTGAGCAATCCACTGTTGTTTTCAAGCTCTTCCGCCGAGCTGTAGAGTCTGATGACTCTAAGACAAGCTCGAACGCAGCAGGCAACAAGCAACCGTGGGAACTTGGTCTACAGCCTGATTACGTCTCTCTGCAGACACCGAGCTTCTATGCGCTTGCTTCGTCCCTCACCGTGCGCACGCCCAAGTGGGACTCAATGACAAATCGCATCCCGGCGCTTACCCCAACCCAAATCCAAAAGCTGCTCCCAGGACGTCAGATCCCTGGGGTGCCACCTCAGACGGACACCCCAATCGTCGACGAGCAGGGTAAAGCACCAGCGAATGCCAATTCCAACCCCACTGAGAGTGCTGCGTTGGAGCCATTCGAGCTCGAGGCGGAGTTCGAATGCCGACGGCCAGGTCGTCACCGCGTGCGCCTCAACCTTCCGTTTTTCATGGTTTGGGAGCCCAAGTTGGACGTATCAGCAGTGGATACGAAGAACCTCACTGCAGCAAAATCAGCATGGACTCATGTTGCCAAGAAGTGGAATCGGGATCGACGCCGCAAGCACGTAGTTATCGTTTTCTGGAAGCATTGCCCTGCGCCTGCTGCCAAGGACACCGCCACCGGCAAATCAGTTGTAGCATCTGGTCCCCAGACCTCGGCAACTAAGACGGGCAAGGACGCCGCGGTGTCCACGCCCATAGTACCTGCAAAGACCCATGAGGACGCTGTCCTCGGTCTGAATGTGGGGCTTACCCCTGGCGGTAAAGAGGTCATGATCAATGGTGAGGCCGCACGTGAATATGCTTTGTCCTCAGAAGACAGTGCTGTCAACGACCCGAAATCGCAAGCAGACGGACCTTCATCGATGGCAACTTTAGGCGAGAATGAGATGTCGCGAATGTTTTACCTCCACTACGACCGTACCTCATCCAAAAAGAACTCTGAAGCAGAGCAGCCACGCCTGCTTGTTGAACGTGTCGTGCCCATCAGTCATGACCCGACCGCGGTTCAGGCAGAAGTCATTATCGAAAAAGTCATTACAAAGGAGAATGCAGGTAGCGAGGAGGCGCAACGAATCGTAGATCTTTCTCATGTTCAGACTCTGCGCGTCACCCGAAGCGGAATCCGTGCAACTCTGCGTGTCAAGTGCTTGAAGCCGAACCAAAAGACCATAATCTCCATTCCAATCAAGCCGATCGAAGGCTCCGCCACCCCTCGCTTCTCCGTTGTAAAAGTCTGTGGTAGTGACACGGAGCAGGGAGAGTCCGCGACTCCTACCGTCTTAGGTATGATGATTGGTACTCAGGCTCCTGTAGTTTGTGGTAAGGATCGTAAGAAGGTACCATTCAGTGATGTAGTGCACCATGGAAACACCCACTCACTCTTCGCCCGCGCCTACGCACGCAGACTAGGCAGGGTTCCTGCTGCTCAATACTCGGAGTCGTTGTCCGCGCTACAAAAGCAAGTGTGCAGCGAGCAGAGTCCGCAAGTCATTGAGGTCGTGGATACAAGTGTCGCTGCACAGCACATCAAATCCAATTCGTCTCGTCTGCAGCTTGACCTTACTAAGCCTACGTTCGACCTTTACATTTCCAACACCCACGAAACTGAGCCACTTCCTATTTATTCCATCAGTACCTTCGTGGAGCCTGCCGGAACTGTTCAAGTTCGGAACACCAACCTCGCCGCAACCACGAACGTTATGCTCAAACCAGGTGAGATCGGTCATCACGTTCAGTTCGAAATCACCCGCATCGACAATGGGGAGGAATCTGGCCCTTTTACTCTTCACATTGTTGTCTCTTCCGTTGTGGATGCATATGCTGTTGTTGTTGGGCAAGCTACAGGCGCTGGTTCAACGCGCGTAAGGAATGTGCCGATCAACGGATTCATGGTGGCACCTATGCAAGCTGATCAGGTCCGCCAATTCGACACCATTGCTGTTCGAGATGGTATCACAGCGCAGGCCTTTGATGCGGAAGTTACCGGCCAAAATGGTCTCTACGTGGTTCCCTCGACACAGCATCATATGGCATTCTTCATTGTAATGACCCCACCAGCACCGGTTACGTCCACCGATACAAGTTCTCCTCAGGTTATCGATACCATTGTCGAATACGGTAGGCTCTCCGTGATGGGAACACCCGCTATTCTAGAGCCAGTTCTCTCTGGCTGGGGTCACGATGGGCATGTGCTCAAATCCAGTGATGCCTCGTATAGTATGGTATCTCTCACTTATCACTGCCGTCGACCTGGCACGGCCTTTGTTACCGTGACAATCCCAATCATCCGGGTTGAGCAAGTGTTTTCTACATCAGCAACCCCTGTTATTGTGGAAACGCTTGAAAAACGTAGGAGCCATATCCAATTCACAATGCTTAAAGAATGCATGCATGGCAGCTCTAACAACGCTCTGGTGACCCCCGAAACCAACATTGATCCCACGGCAACGACAGGCCTTGGTGGCATCGGATTGACTGGATTCTCCATCGGCTTGACTCCGCGAACGGCAGAGGTCGTCCGTGACGGCTTTCCTACGACCCTTTACTTTGCGCATAACAATCGACCACGGGAACGTTGGGCATCAGCAATTGTAGGCGAAAACGAGAAGAGCACCTCAGTATTCATCCGCTACTTCTTACCTGATGCACCCGACACCGATCCGTCTAGCATGCTGCTACCCGCTAGTATCACATTCAAGGCACCATCCGTAATCGCCCATAGTGCGGCCTGCAAGCCAGTACTGTCTGACTCTGCTGCTGCCGGAGGGACCTTGCGCTTTGGTGGAGCCCCGCTAGAACTGGATATTACATTTAACTGCCGCTACCGTGGCTTGGTATTTGTTACCGTTACGATTCCTATTGAACCATCTGGATCGGTTATGTTTACCATTCCTAAGATGTGTGGTGGACGAGAACCTCCACGAGGAACTGCCATTGCTGGTTTGGAGATGGGATATTGGAAGACTTCTTGCCATGAGATCGCTAGTGCCGATGCCGCAGAGAATGATGATGATGAGGAAGAGTCTACACCCTCGTCCACCGCGCAGGCAGTCGAATCGAGCAGCTCCAAGGCGACAGGTGATACCCAGGAGAAAGACATCTCGACAGGAAATAGCTCTGAGTACCCATTATCTAGTGACGCTGTTCTGCAGCAGTTAGGGCTTCAAAAGGAAAAAATAACCGTCAGCACAATTGGCGGGCAAATCAAGCGTCAGCTTTGCAAGAACTCTATTGCACAGATCATGAAGGACGGTTTAGTGGATGACGAGTTCTCCCCCTATCAGACTGAGTCTCCCAACCGATATAGCGTTTCGGAGAAGTCCAAGTCTACCACATTTGTGATTCGACGTGGTAAGCTCCGTGCAACCTCCTTGGCCGCAGCCACAGCGGAGATCCCAATTCCCTCGCCAGGTAACTCCAAGACAATCCTGAGGAAGGATGGTACTCAGGTAACGGCTAGTGTGGATCCCGGAACAGGATCCACAATCACAGTTACTACCCTCCCCGACGCTGCATCTCTCCCGTTGTTCGGCACGGAACCCATTGTTTTTGCCTCCAAGCCTATCTGCGCGCCAGTCATCACTCACGACTTGCACTTCCCCGTCCAACAGTACATGCTCCAAACGAACGATACTACGACCCTACCTCCTATGATATCAACGCTGCTTCCGCCCGCTATCTTGGAAACCGATGCCGTGCCGATTGTCGTCGACTCTGTGCCTCGCAAAATCAAGGTTACGTACAACTGCATTTGGAGTGGTAGCACGACCATTACTCTGACCATCCCGATCTATCCTCGTACTCTTGTATCGGTTCAATGGGTGAAGAAGTGTCCCAAAATGGACACCGCTATTATTAGTGATTTGATTGAAGTGGATGATAAGGCGAACGTTGTGAATAGTGAAAGCGGTCCAGATATTGCATCAGAGGTTGGTATTCGTGATCGCGAGAGCGACCTGCTTCCACCTTCGTCTTCACCTCTGGATGACCTCTTCTACGGAGACGATGCTGCAAGCACTGCTGATGCGACCAATTCAGATGCGTCTGCATCAACCTCGTCATCATCATCATCATCATCATCCTCATCATCGGCATCGACTTCAGCCGAAGTTAATGCAGGTGCCATCTTAACCGAACGAGACCAGCCTTTGTTCCCGATGCTCTACTATCACCCTGATCAGGCGAACACCCTGGACATTGGTACGTCCGTCCTGGCGCCCAATAATGTGGTTCGCCAAGGTATCCCAACTAAGCAATTCCGAGGTCAAGACAGTACTGACGACGATGAGCAGAGCATGTTCGAGGATGAAGACAAAGGTGCACAGCAACAAGAGACTAGCACTGGGATGAGTCTGTCGGAGCAGCTCATGTCATGGTTGAAGGCCTCCAAAGAGGCCATCGCATCATTGACATCTCTCAGAGTGGCCAATGAAACCCTCGCACACGCGCGTGTCGGACTGGAGAACGACTATGATGTCGAAATGCTGACAACGATTGATCCAGATCAGCACTATGCAATCGTTCCTCAGTCTCAGAAATCGAGTCGTTTCCACATCTCTGTACCGAGTGGTTTCCAGGCGTTTTTGCCTCCGCGTGTGATTGCTCTTCAAAACAGTCTCAATCAGGACATTGTATCTGTCACTGTCACAGGCCCTGCGTCCAAGGGTGGTTTATTGCTTTCCAAGGAGTACGATCTTAAGCGGGGACTGAACCTGACCGCTGTCGAGGTACCCGACCCAGATAATCCTCGTCGAAAGGTGCAAGTAATTCAAGAGACGTTGGATGAGAAGGACTCGGTAGTGTTGAAATCGGGCAAGAAGACATACTCTTTGGACTCGCTGAAGAACGCAGCCCGAATTATGCGATCTGGCGATGTGATGTCCTCCTGGTTTGATGTTGAATATGTCTGCAAGCGTCCAGGTCTGACTTCGGTGCTGGTCGTTATTCAACTCGATCCGAAGCTGTTGGGTTCCATTCCTTTCCGACTTGTGAAGTTCTGTGGTGCTTATACTCGTCGAACGGCATCAAACCGATTCTTTAGCGAACGCAACATGATGGTGTTCTTTATGTTTGCGATGCCTGTAATCGGCCTCTTGTATTGGCTGTGGAGTGCGTATGGCAGCAAGCTCCTCAATGGAGGTAGCGATTCGCAATCAATGTTCCATGGACTCCGACCATCAAAGGTGAAATTCGATGCACTCTCCTCGGATAGCTACGGTGATGACTCGAATGTGGTCGAGTTGGCCGACGTCGTAGGTGACACTACGGACGATGGAGATGATGGATCTATGGTCAAGGTCATCCAGGCACCGAACGATTTGGCGTTCGAACGAGGCATACCCGGACACTCGGGCCGTTCCGGCGCCTCGGCAGCCGATACTGCAGCTGCTGGAGTTCTCAAGAATTCGAAGCATCACTTTATTCGAAGCATCCCATCCCGTTCGAACAAGGATGATAATGGTATCGCTGCAGGTGCAATCGAACTTGAGGAGATGCTACGAGATGCCAGTGAAAGTCCAGGCAGCGTTGCAGCCCAAAATCTCGAGCAACTCAAGCAAAATGCGCCAGTGCTCAACGAATAAGCCTTCAGATCAATTGCGAATTGATGACATTGTGAATCACAGTAAACTAGCCCACACGCATAAGAATACAAACTGCATTTGAATGTTCTTCTTGGCCTTAACCTATGTACAAACCGTCTTTATTCTAATATGAGTGCATCACGGACGAAGCGCGAGCCTACTAGAGTGATCTACAGAGGTGACGGGTTTACTGGTCCCCATCTTTGCGCAAACTGGCACGCTCCAGCGACTTCTTGAGCTTCTCTTTTGTGAAACCAAGACCTTCGAAAGCAAGCAGGAGTGCATGGAGGGATGCATCACCAGGTTGGGCTGAACCACCCTCGCGCTCTAGCTGCTGCTCTCTGCGCTTTTGCTCCAGGACGAGGCGTGCCATCGCACCCAATTGCCTCGTATTCAGCTCAATGTCATCCGCCGAATGCCTGGGTGCAGAAGAAACGGAGCCACTGGCACCCATTGTAGAGCTTGTACGAGGATTCGCCGTTCCTGTGGTTGTATCGCTCAAAGTTCTTGGCAAGCTCGTCAGCTTGGCCTCCTCTGAGTCATCTCCATCGAGCTTGGGTGTGGTTGGAACGTCGTCGTCGTCATCATAGTCGTCGTCTTGCAAGCCTTTCGGAACAATTACCTGCGGCCTGCCACTGACTTTGCGCTCTGACGTCAGGTCTAAATCATCATCGTCGTCAATTCCCTCTGAGGTCTGGCCTCGGATCCGGAACGACCCCTTAAGTCGTGTGGTACCATTGGGCCCAGCCAGCCTTCGAATGCCTAGTTGACCTCCTGGGCCTGCCATTGTCACGGAAGCACCTTGGCTACCGTCTGCAGCTGAGGATGATAGTTGGCCTTCGTCCATCATGTCAACAGCTCCTGACCGCTGCCGAGATTGCGCTTGCTGTTGCTGTTGCTGCTGACGATATAGGAGCTGCAGTTGCGTGCGCTCCTCCTCTTCCTGTTCCAATTGCACACGCATGACTTCCTTGTCCGTGTCTGAGGCTGATTCGCACCTCGTAATGTGTGCGGTCATGTGCTGCCTTTGCACTGGTGCGTTGCATAACGGGCAAGCGTCTGCTGGGTGATAGAACCTTGTAAAGTGCGACGCCTCTTGCTCGAGGCACTCACGCCCCTTCGGGCATTCGGGTTTGCCTTTGCGTTTGGCTTTGAACTCCATCTCGAGTCTACGCTGGACCTCCAATGCCTCCTCGAGCTGAACATGACCAGCCGAGTGGAAAGGCATGTCTCCAGAATCCATGCTGTCCCCCATCATACCATCACCACTCGTGCGAGTCAACGATGATGGCAGGCGCGAGCCGCCCTCAACCTCACCGAGCAACAAAGCTCTTGCTGCCTTCTCACCCAGCTGCTCCTCGTGTTTTCGCTCCTCTGCATCGAGTTTGCGAATGCAAACGTATACATGCTCGGCAAACTTTGCGAGGGAGAAAAGCTCGGAGCAGATGGGGCATGCCTCAGGGGCGGCGTCCTCCGTGGGAAGATCCAGTTGCGCGAGTGAGACGACGAGATCCATGAACTCCCTGTCTGTATCAATCGCCGTAGGCAGAATACCTGATGTGGCTAGACTTGTGTCGCCTTGTCCAGCATGCACCTTTTTCAGGAACGTGGCGTCTTCCTCGGCCTCGTCATCATCACTGTCATATCCGCCCTTCCTATCATCATACATCGAGCGGCGTCGCGCATCAACCTCCTCCCGGTCTTCATCATCACTGTTGGTCACATCTCTGAGCGAGGAACGTCCTCGCTTCGTGCCAAGCAGCACATCAGAACTCTCATCATCCAAGTTTGTGGCTGCTGCAGCTGCCGCTAAAGTGGACGGAGCTACAAGTTTGCTAGTACTAGAAGGTGAACCCATACCGCGGCCCCCGGATGAGCCAGAGCTCAAGGCCGCGTCGTCTTGTCTGGACATGTAGGTTGGGTCTATAGAGGGTTGTCCAGGCCGGTTACGAGGTAATCGTGAGCCTATCAGTGCGATGCAACGGCATAGAAGAGGGTTTCAGGCCGCTTGATGGAATATATCAAGTCACAAGCCCGCACCACACGACGAATATGCACTCATGATACATGTCAGAACACGCGTCCCTTCAGTTCAAGTTCTTCGCGTGGTTTTTGCGAGGTTCATAAGGTATAGGGATTTGTTACCCAATTACGACGATACAAATATGGATGATCTACCACGCCACACGTGGCATATCCCAGGATGTCGCCTGCAAGCCCCGAAATTAGGCCTCGAAGGGTTATATGAAACTCTGGTTTTACCGGCAAAATTTCGCGAATTCGGGAGACTTGATCCACCCTGAGTGGGGTTGAGTGGGGCTGAGCGGGGAACACGCAGCATGCTGCGAGTTGGCCCCTTACGGCCACACAAAATTTCGCATTCCTCGACTTGGCCCCAAAAAGCAATGACTGGAGAGAAACTATCTGCAACTTGATTGGACCGTGTTTGCGCGCGAGATCTTCGTGCAGTGCATGGGATCTATCTAACATTGCAAAGATCACACTCGGGCTGATTTATACAAATATATTCTATCCCCACACACTCACACGATTCAACTCAACAGTCACGCAGGCACAGTCTGTTTTCTGACCTTACCACCTCCGACCACATCCCATCTCCAATCTACAGGCACACCTGGGGAGTTGACACGATGGAGAACCAAGTTTTGTACCAGCTTGAGGACCTCGGCTTCCCCGAGACGGAGGTGAGCGGATTCGAGCTCGCTCTGGAAGAAAAGTACAACGCCTTCGCTGCACCTGCAGTTCGCAAGGTGCTTGCGATTCAGCTTGCAGAGCTGGGTTTTGGCCACACCTCGGTGTGCCGTGAAGCGTCGGGAGATGCCATGGCGGTTCCTACAGCGGACTCAGTTGCTGAGGACGTCCTTCTCGTCCTGAAGACGCGTGATGCGCCCCTCCTTACCTATGTCGCACTCCTTGCCAAGTGCACCAGCCCCAAGGAGCTGACCTTCCCCCTATTCAAGCAGGTCTTGGTCAACAATCCGGAGCTCGTAGCACATGTATTTGCCTTCATCCAAACTGAGGTCGAGGCTGGCCGCATGCTTGCGGTGCTCCGACCCACAGCACTTTACCCGAGCGGAAGCAGCTCCATTGTCTCGGTCGCCAGTGCCGAGGCTGCTGCGGAGGCTGATAAGGCTGCTCTGGCTATGGCAGCACAATCACTCGCTAACCAGCGAGGAGCTAAGCGCAGCACTGTAACCACCACGCCGGAGAACCCAGGAGACGAACTTGTTGTTGAGACTAAGACCGAAGCAGGTGCGGCAGAGCTCCAGTTGAAGATGGGAGAGCACACGGTTCAACTCACTTCGAGTGCGACCCTCGTCGATGTTGCGAGTCGTATCCCCCAGCCGGCTGAGCGCCATTCGCTGAGCCAGGCTGTGCGTGGAGATCTCGTTCGCATTGCCAAAGTGTTGCTTCGCAAGATCATCCCACCGGAAGACATCTGCGACCGTCAATATCCTGAGGCCATGGCGGCCGCGTTGCGCCGCGTGTTTGACAACTCTGAATCGAAATCTTCAGCTGGTCTCAGTCTCAAGTTTCCGGGAGATCGCTGCACAGTTCGCCTCTTCAAACGTGAGGATTTCACACCGCTCGAGCTTGAAGTGCTTGAGGAGATCAACAACTCGTTCGCAGACCAATACCGTGACCGCCGTCTGATGTTGCTGCAGCGTCTGCAGGTTTCGCTTCAGACATTCCTCTGGAAGCTCGTTGAGAAGGGAGGTAAGAAGTCTCCTGCTGAGAATACCGATGTAGATCTCCTTGTGGCAACATGTGAGCCGCGTATTGCCACGATCTCTGTTGAGTCGCCCATCACCCTGCACGATCTGTTCGCCGCCTCGATTCAGCTCCCACGACTGGCTCGAGTTTCAGCGAAAACCTCGCTTGTGGATTCTATTCCACGAGTTCGACGTATCATCATTGCCCCTGTCCCAGATCGAGGTGGCCGTACCAACTTCAAGCCATCGCTACTTCGTCAGCGCTCTTCGGATGCGCCAGCTCACACCGCTGAATCGAAGACGACAGACTATAGCCGCCCACTCGGTGCAGACATCCTTGAAAAGAAGCAGCAGAGCCGCAATCAGAAGCAGCAACAACAGTCTAAGCAATCGAATGGAGCCGCAGCCGCTTCGAACGATATCCTTGCCGATCGAACACCACGCCCTGAACCGAATGTTCCTAGGCAGGACTCAAAAAACGGGAGAAGCGGGTCCGCTTCAACCCCAGCACCAAATGAAGCAATGCCCACCTTGGTGCGGACTGAGTCCAAGCAGTCGAACCGAAGCCAGAATCAACAGCACCATCAATCCAAGCAGCAACAGCAACGGGCACAGTCCGGCCAATCCCAGCAAGGAGCTGGTTCTCCAAATGCTCCAGCTTCTGCAGCAGTAACTGCCCAGACGGGCAATCAGAACAAGTCCAACACTACCACGCAGCCCTCTCGTGCGCCTGCGCTTCCTGACTCCCTCTTAATTCCACCAGCAGGTGGACAAATCCCCTTTCCAATGAATCCGAGTCAGGATCCACTTGCACATTTGGTCCCCACCAAGCCGGCGAATTCGGGCGCAGCTGCGCAAGCATCCACTTCTGGTCCAAGCAATCCAGCGGTTAGTACGTCGACACCCGCATCGGGCCCAGCCAGCAGCTCAAATGATGCCCGTTCAACTGATAACAACCGAGGCCGTGGGGGGCGAGGCGGCCGTGGAGGACAAGGCGGCCGTGGCAATCAATAATCACTGAGTTCCAAGTTAATCCCATTGATGAAGCAAACTTTATGAAGCGCAAGCACGTGCGTGCTTGAGACTTGGCTAATTAAGCATTATGAAACATACAGTACAATGAATGATAAGACGATCGTATTTCAGCTAACCGGTTGATGGCCAAGTTGCATTGTTAGTCGCGAGTGAATCCCCAGCACTCAACGATTTGCGGGGCGAACCGTCCGGGGAGCAGGCCAGGCACGTTTGCAAGCGACGGGTTACCAAACACAAGCGTGGCCTCAGATATGCCTTCAGTGAGCTGCTCGTCAAGCTGCAGGGCCATTCCGGTAGAATCACCCACACCAATGCGATTCTTGGTAACGACCAATAAACCTTCGACTCGAGGACGCTTCTCTTTGACCTTTCCTTGGGATTTGCCGTAGGCCCTGGGTTTGCGAAGCTTGCCCTCGTGATCTTGCTGAGACGGACCCTGAGTGACTGGTGTGGTCTCGCCAGATTCTCCTCCACTAGCTCGCCTCGTAAGGAGGGAGTCTTGAGTAACCAAGTCCGAAACTGCTGCTAGGAGATAAGGAGCTAGAAGCTCGCGGATAATGTCTAACACGAGCTGTGGCGTGACCAAGGCACATGGCACATTACGGCCATCCACTGCCCAGATATGAGGCTGCAAGCGTGCAAGGACGTTGATATATGCTAGGATTGGTGCGTCAATAGGGAGGCGCATTGGCTTGTGGTGCGATGACTGGAAACGATTGTGGCATGGTGGCGCTGGAAGTGTCAACAAGTAGTTGTACACCGGCTCGGCGAGCGAGCTCCCTCGGTCTGGAAACATGTGGGCAAAATCAGTCACTCTCAATTCCCAGAAACGCAACCTCTTGCCTACAGCGAGTGATGAGGCTGCTGCTGGATCGGCCGGGGCAGGTGCCAATCCGTGTTTAGCAAGGACAACGTCCAGTTCTGGAGTTTGCGGCTGTGGCAGTGGGTCATCGTAGAAACTCGCACCCGGATTGTACTGCGGTATGGCCTTCTTCAAGAAGTCATAGTCATCGTCTTCGACCACAGCCACTGCGGGAACTCCCGCATGCACGGCTTTGTAGAACGCTCGGTATAGCCACGTAGACTTAGGAGCAAATACAACCGAGCAGTGAGGGAGTGCAAAGCCCCCGCGGTTCGCACGTTTTGCTTCAACACCTTCGGGAGCGTCACGGTCCAGTCGAACCTTATTCATTGTCGACGACTGCACATCCTTTACCGCATCACTATAGGCGACGGCCAAAAGTTTGTTGAATGGCTGATTTAATAGGGAGGCAATACGCGGATCCCGAGCAACTTGTGCAAGTGCCATTACGAGGTTAAGCTCGCTGAAGATCGCTGTCTGCTGCACCTGAGGCGTCTGGGGAGTCTCATTCTTGCGTCCTCGGAAGACACTAGAGAAGAACTTGCCAATACCCGTCGTAGGACTCTCTTTTGAAGCAGTTGCCGAGCTAGTTCCCAGGGCCACCGTGGCATATGGCTCGCGCCCACCAAACCAAAATAACAGGTGGTCGCCACGGCATGAGTCAGGTAAGGGTGTGGAGTAGTTCTTGCGTACGGACAGGGCCACGCTTTCGATCGGCACGCTTAACGTCGATTGGAGCGCCACATTGAGCTGCTTTACATCGTCGGGATCCACCTCATAGGTTTGAAGCGGCGTGAAATCGCTCATCTTTGCCCGGGGAGTTGCTGCTCCCATTACAGCACCCTGCTCAACCTTTACATCCTTACCGACCTCGGGAATGGTTGGAGGCCGCCCCGTCCGATCCGTTGGCACGATGGGCTTAGGAATAAAAGGAGCGGCTGCCTTCGCCCGTGCCTTCTCTTCCATGGTGAGAAGCTGAGGAAGCACTGATGCATATACGTGGTTGATGATATCTGCGCAGCTTAGCACGGCACCTAGGCCAGTTCGGGACTGTGCGACGATGGGAACATAGTACGGTGGGAATGCGGTAGGCTTGAGGACTTGTTGTTGAGTTGCCTGGACGCCAGGTGATCCCAGTGGTGAGCCGGGGCCAGATGGAGTAGCGTTAGGTGCATCCACATCGTTCGCATAACTCAACAGACGAGTGCGCCCATGCTGCGATTGCTTCTGGGCTGGAGAACTTGATGTACCGTCTGAAAACGAGCGTTGCAAATTAAGTTCTTCTGCCAATGCAGCGGCCGAGGCCGCACTAAGCGAAGCAGAGTATGATGTAGAGCGACCTGCGGCGGTGAATGAGCTTGTTCGTTCTAGTTGCCTGACGGGTGGAGCAGATGGAAGTTGAATGAAGGCAGCCAGCCAAGCTCCAATCGTTTGCGTCATGAAAAGTGGCTTTGGGACGACGCCAAAGTGCAGGAGATGCTCTGGTGTAATATCTCGCAGTAAAGCCCACTCTTGACAGGCAAAGGAGTCCGCAAGTGACAGAAACAAAGGAGAGACCCTAACAGCGCCAGCAACTGCATCTTCGAATGTCGTGGGACATATTGCAAGACATCGCCTTGCTAGTGGCGGACGGCTATTGTCTTGTGTTGCGGTCGACCGTCGGCGACGTGGTTGCGTCTTTACAGTGGCTTCAACTCTTCTGACTGGTGCCACATCTGCATAAACCTCCGCATAAACGTCGGTTAACTCGCGGGTCTCGATCACCCGCTCTCCATCGGCATCAGTGCTCATCCCTTCGTCCTCGGCACCATCTGGGAATACTAGTGTTGTTGGTGTCGCAAGGATTTGGCCTGTGATGACCGTAGGCTTATCACCATCCTCATTTACAGCTGGTTCTTCTTCAGTTGTCTGCACGATTTCAAAATAGGTTCCAACCAAAGTGTAGGATAGCCGGTTCGCAATACGTCGCAAATAATCCTCCGCGTTGCCTTTAAGTTGTAGCTGCTGGAAGCTCGACAAACGAGCTGTAGAGTCATTGTTAGTGGTTTCGTCGGCGTGGCCGACCTTCGATTCTGACTGACTTTCGGCACCAGTAGAAGCAGCCATCACAACGTCTAACAACCGTTCAGGTTTTCCCGTTCCAAACGAGGATTCAATAACGGTTGGGGTCGCGTGCGTGGTCAGGAAGGATGAGCTGCGTCTGGGCTGATCTCGTGCGTTTTTCTCGCGCATCTTCTGCAACTCATAGTGAGAAGCCAAAAGGGCTTCACTGGCGCTCGCGACAGTCGGTTCAGGTTGTTTCTTTGATTCCGGGGGGTGGTACACTAGACCTGGCGCAACAATTTCGACTGTTTTGTATACACCCTCGGGTGGATACAAGGCATGCCAATCGGGGGCTTCGTATGGGCGGCAAGCTTTTGGGAGCGGAGCAAAGTAGCTTGGAATGCCTGTATCAGGAGGCGAGTCAAGTTGACTTGCTTGCCGTTTTTCTTCTTCGTCGTCTTCACTTTCGCAGCCCACGTGCTGACTCGAAAACCGAACCCTTGGGTACTTGCGCCTCTGGCGCCTTCGCTCAGGCGAGTCTCCCACATGCTCCCATCCGTCGTCATGGCTCGAGCCCTCTCCCGAAGCTGCCCCTTCTTCGGTGCACTCTTCGTCAGTAGAAACATCACTTGAGTCCTCTCTGCCACGGCTTCTGGATTGCGTTGACACCATTCCTCGGGTCTGAGGGGTTTTGGCTGTGGGTTGGCCGCTAGCTTGCTTAGAAAAGTCAATTCCGTAGTCCTTATCTTCGTCAAATTCGGAGTCAGGGTCTTCCTTGCTTTTTTGGGCGGTATTAGCAGGAGCTGCAGGCTTCTCATGTGCGTAGTCCTCATCTGAACTCTCATCGACTCGCGCACGGGAAGAACGCCTGCGTGCACCAAGTGCGCGATTGAATGGGTAATACTTATACTGCGGACGCAACTGGAAGATAAATGTCCTTCCGTCAAGACGATAGTCACCTGCGCGACTCCACTTAGGAATATATACTCCAAGGACACCCTCTGCGTGCTTTACAATAAGGATGTTGGGCTGCTCCCCAACAAGTGTCAGCAATCGGGCCAACGAGTATGAGTGCTTTGATGACGAATACAGCAACTTCGGCTGCATGATCCTTTGAACCTGAGGGAGCCAGCTGTATACTACAAGGAAGTCCTTGTAAGTCATGATCTCAGAAGGTCCTACCTTTGGTGCAACGAAACGTGTGACTCTTGCCATAGGATACGTTGAAAGCTTGCCCACAGTATTTGCAGCATCATGGAGCATCTTACCTGTGATATTCAGAGATGCCCTCACGCCCATTAAATGTTCGATGTCGTCGAGTGCGAGTAGCTGCTGGATGTTATGCAAAAGCTGGTGCGGAGACGTTGATCGCATGAGAATGGGCTCATTTGCCACAAAGAAGGCGATGCCAAGCGTCACTAGGAGGTTTACACCCTCTCGGATGTATTCGTCAAATATTCGCATCACGCTTGCGACTGAAAAGTACGACACGAAACAGCGCGATATCCAGGCCGCTAGCAGTGATGTGAGACATACTCCCAAATTTTTTGCATGTTTTGTCAGCTCAGGATACTTGGTTTCCAAAATCCTTCCTCCGCCTCTTATGAGAGTGACGCAGGCCTCTGCGGAGGTGGGGAAGTAAACCCCGCGAGACTCGTTGTGCAGGGACATTCGTACCATAGTCTCTATACAAGCAAACGTTTCGTCAGGTGACATGACTGTTAAGAACACGAAAATGATGTCTGTTAACATTGGGCAGTAAGTAAAGTCTGGGTGTTTGGCAGCGATAATACACAAAATGCGTTGTGTTTCGTAAAGGAACGCTCTCGGGGGATATGGATGGGGACATGTCCGAAGCGCCATCTGGTTCCTAGGAATGGGCGAGTTGGAGTACGCCGGCCGACGAGAGTATTGGGGTAGCATACAAAGCGCCTTTTCGATGGGCCGTGGCGGTGGGTTGGTGATGAAAATTGGCTGGGAAGCTGTGGTTGGGTACGCTCGCAAAGGCTTTGACTCTGGACTCTGGAATGGGGTTGTTTCGAACTCGTCAACCGATGAGATAGACGACGTTGCAATGTTCTCAAGACTCGATGTCTCTTTTGGAGGGGATCCAGGTCGGGGGGGCTCAAAGAGGTTAGGGCCATGGACCGAAGCCGCAAGGTGATCGGTGGTAGGGGAGATTGGACTCTCTGCAAACCTATTTCCGGAGGCTGGTGAAGGCATTTGCATTCGGGCTCCAGTTTGAACACGTGGTGTCGTCGCTTCCTCCCCACTGAAGGGCACTGCGACGCTAAGCATCTCTGTAAAGTGTGGTTTTCTCGGTGTAAGCTTGCCTCTCTCTAGACCTAGTCCCTTTGGACCAAAGCTAGCTCTGTTCTGGGAGGTACCTCCACTCTCCGTTTGCAGCTGCGACTGTGATGCGCGCAGAGTACTCATACCTGCAATCGGTTCACCCGTCGCGGAGTATGATCCAAGTACGGGTCCCGCTCCTCCTCCTGGAGCGTCTTGCGGAGTCGGACTGGGGGCTTTGAGTTGGGATCCCATTCGCGCTAGTGGCGAAGGGAGCGTACTTATTCTTGATTTTTGTAGGCCATGCATGAAAAGGTTTGCAGGCAAGCTCGGAATCTTAGCGAGCGCCTTGTTTGCTGTGTTCTGCACTTCGATGTCTTGGTCATTCGAGGAAGTCGGACTTCCCAGCGCTGGCCGGGTGTTACGGCTAGATTCCCACAGAGGCGTGCCATCCACGTCCAGGGGCTCTACTAAGTCGGCATAGGCAAATGCAGCCGGCCAGTGGAAGGGTGAACCAAAATCGGGCAATGCCTGGTATGGCACATCGGTCGGTAAGTCGTTCCCTCCAAAGACGTCCTGGAGCTTTTTTCTGTAGTAGCGGGCGATGCGGTATCGTGTAATCTGTGAGAGGCGGGAGGAAGGTACCACAAATGCGTATGAGCATTGATCACGGCATTGAAAAGCAAACGAGCCTGCATCAGCATCAAAAGAAGACTAGTGAAAGGATCGAGAGGTGCTGCTTGGTCAGCCTATAAGTCATCCAAGCTGCATGTGTTCCCAGGTCATGATCGAGTGTGAGCGCGAATACGTACCTCTTTACCGCGCTGCTCCGTCTCACCGGGGACGACATCGTAGGCAGGACCCAGGATGACCCGCTTCCAGTAGTCCGCACGTAGTTCCCACAGGGTCTTGACGTCTACGACTTGGTTAATACCCGTTTGCGGCCGTCTCAGCGACATGGTTGAGCTCACTTGCAGGGTGGATCAGCTGGAGTAGATTGTCTGAAGCGATGTGCGTGGTCGGCTCGCGCGGGTCCACCACAGATCTTGGGATTTTTAATCCGTGTTGTTATGCTCTTCACTTTTTTTCACTTTGAGCCAAGGCTGGGCGGGGAGGGGTGGGGCTGTGCATGGTGATGGCCAGTAATGATGGGCATCATGAGACGCGGCAGACAGGTGCTGCAGACCCCTCTATACGCGATAGCACTGCATCGAGCTCAGGCACGAAACCAACACTCGCACTGCATGAGCCGAACCGCAGATCAAGACCCCTAGTGAATCTTTTGATTCTAGAATCTCCACAGTGAAACCTGGTTTTTGCCTGCGAAATCCACATCTAGCCACCAAGGTTAGAGCTCTGAAGCAGTCTCGGTATGACCGCCACTACGATCTCTCTGCTCATGCGAGACACCTTGACCGCGCTCGCTTGATAGGCGCTAAGTATTATGTGGGAGAGAATGAATCTGAATTTGAACTAGGTGAGTAATTGTAGTATGTATCACTCAACCGCGACTTCGAATAAACTGTGATAACTGGAGTGCATTTTAATTCTTTATTTGCCAGTAGCACGCACGACTGAAACGCATCTCCGCGAAATGTCAGTGAAGCGGGGCCGGGAATCCTATCCATCCGGTGGATGGTATCAGGGAAAACGGTTCAAAACGGCCGTTTCTCACTCTTTCTTGGGTGTGAAATGCGGGTGAATGAGATAGTACATAAGGATGCTGTGTATCATAGTTAGTGTAAACAACCGTCATCATGTAGAATGTATGGCCAAATCCCGGAGAACCATCAGCTAAGTCGCCATTTCCATCCCAAATCTTTCTCTTCGCTGTAGGCTTCATCGATGAGCGAGACATCCGAGGTGGGCGTGCCCCAGGGGCCGCTCGCATCGCGCGTGATAGTCAAGATGGAGCAAGAGTACCCTATCCCAGCAGCTGTTGCGTGGTCAGTCATTGGAGATTTTTCCGCGGATTGGCTATCCCTCAACCCGGAGGACGTTCTGAAGGTCGCTCGAGAACGACGGCAGCAGCAGCTGGCCAAGGCAGGCGCGCAACATGGTCCAGGCTCGCCAGCTGCTATGGGAGGCATGAATAATGCGCTTTCCCAGCTCTCGCCTGGAGCCGGTCTTACCTCATCAGCCCTCATCAATTCCGTTCTTCTTGAAACGGAAGCAGAGCTGCGAACGACAGATATCAACGCGGGCAAGCTCTTCGGTCGAGCTTTAGGATCGAACCAGCAGGACAGTCTCCCATACTTCACATGTATTATGCTTGAAGATGATACACGAAGAAAGATCATTCAGATGGACGCTGAGGAGTTGCAAGGCTTGGACGAGTCAGGTGGTTTGGAGTCACTGGACTCAATCAACACAGGTTCGCAGGTGGTCTACGACGAAAAGCTCTTGCGAACGGATCGTGATAGGTTTTTCTACACATATACCCGGGAGTCACCCGCATTCGTCGAAATTCGAACAGATGCTTCTATCAAACGCGCGGAACAACTTCGGGAGGCGAAGCGCCAGGCCCGACTAGCGGAGAAGCAAAGGCGTAGGCAAGCGCGTCTTCAGCAGTGGCAAAGGGAGCGCCAAGAGCAGGCCAAGCGACAACAGCAACAGCAGCAGCGAGATCAGTATCAGAACCAGGACGGAGCTGCTACTCCGCTGGTGAATGCTCAGTCACCAACGCCTGACTCGGGTGCGGAGGAGACAAGCGGTCAGAGTGATGCCCTGCTTGCGTCATTAGCCGAAGGTCAGCTCGATGGGATGGAGCTTGGACTGCGAACGCCGGGAATCGATCGTAAGCCTTCACGTCCGTTCAATCTAAGTGGGTCTGCTTTCGATGCAAGCGATTCAGCCGACAATCAAGCTGAGGCCTCGCACGCCGGTGCAAATGCTGAGGAGAACGAAGGAGAGGATGATTACGAACATGAATATGTTGGAGACTCAGGTGACAACGGACATGCCAATCCGGACGATCTTGACGCCGAGGATGATGACGATGACGAACTCGATGACGATCTTGACGACGACGATGATGATGATACACTGGGATGCGTCGCTTACACGTATGTGAACTTCCTCGGTACGTTCAAAGTCATTCCCGTTGATTTCTTCAAGTGCAAACTCGTCTGGGAAGTCAGCGCACGCTCCATGATCATGCCACTCAAACCCACTTTTGAACAGATCAGCAAGGAGATCTCTCGCTCTCAATCAGTGTCTGCTATGCCTGGGGAAGGACTGCCCCAAGCACCTTCAACTCCGGTTCCGGCAAGCGCACAGCCTGTGATCGATGAAGATGCATGGAACACTGTTCGCCGTGATATAGAATATCGTTTCCATTCGCAACTCCGGATCGGCATGCTCTACGTTGACGCAGCATTGAGTCCCGTTCTGCCGAGGCTGGAGCCTCGTGCGTCTGCAACTGCAGGAGCTGCAGTTGGGACCCAGGTTCTGGGAGACTACGCTGATGAATCTCCCTTCCAAATCCGTGTGCCTGAACCAATCACTTCTACATCTTTTGCAAAGGTCCTTGCAAGGCAGTGGGCTTCACTCCTCCCGGATCCTTCGCAGAGCACAGAACAAGACCCCTTGGGGTTAGTCGCGAAGTTGCGCCAATTTATCGGTGACCATCTCGCTCAGGAAGCAAGCAATTCCGCTGAAGGTCACCGAGCGAACGACGAGACTGTTCTCGCTTGTGCACGTGCAACGATCATCTGCGGCAAACTCATTCCAATTATCGTCAAAGGGTTAACAGAGCTCCTCAAGGTTCTGGAGAAGGAAGAGGCCAAGCGAGCTGCTCACATCCGACAAATGAAACTCAATCCAATGACTGCACCCTATCGGCCGCTTAACCCGCTCCACTGGCTGGCAGGCTACTTGTGCCAACACAGCTCCGCAGACGCGCGAGTAATCGCATCGGATGACCCCAGCTTCAAGGTGTATGAAGAAATTTTCACAGCGATCCTTGGAGAGCGTCTGAGCGCAATGGGCATTAACCAGAGGTGAAAGGAGCAATGTATAGAACTAATACAAAGACAATCGCAAGAGCACTTTACTACTGTACGTATCACACTGTTGTGTAGAGTCAGCCAAGCTATTGCTTCGGCTGAGGGGGACCCTGCCTCGTTAGGCTCTGTGGTAACGGGGGCGCTGACAGCAATGATGATGGAAGCTGCGGTACGCTAGGGGCAGGTCTTCCAGCTAATGATGGAGGAAGCTGCGGTGGCGCAAGAGCCCTCAGTCCAGTTGACGTGGTCGTGGCGGCAGATGGAACCGAGAGCGGCCGTGAGGTTGTACTTGCAAACAAAGGAGGCTGAGGTGGTGCCATGCTCTGGGCAGATACAGGCAGTGATGATACGGCAGGACGCAGGGCAGTGCCCGCAGTGCTCGAGCTTGTGTTCGATAGCACGACATTGGGCATGGGGATGCTTGGGCCAGTTGTGAGAGCGCCTGACTGTAATGGTTGTGATGCGGTCGATTGTGAAATCGGATGTGGAACCGGCTGTGAAGGTGGTTGAGATGAGTTTCTAGGTGGCTGGGTCGTTGTAGAACTTACACTCGCGGATGGTTGGGTTGGGATAAACTTTGGAGGGCTAGGAAGCTTGGGGAGCATAGATACTCCCGCTGGCACGGATGAGGGTGGATGGGGCGGTTGGACTGGCAAAGGTGCGGCAGTGGGGGCGGATTTGGCAGCGGCGACAAGGGTGACAGACGGGAGTGGACGTGCAGGTAACTCAGCGGGGGCAGTAGGTCCAGTAGTAGCATTTGGCGAAGTACTGACAAAAGACAACGAAACGTTTGACGAGCCACTCGTGATAGCTGGTAGGTTCTGAAATTGCTGAGAGGGGAGAGAGGATGGAGGCGCGGCGTCTGGTGCCGGCTGACTGGTGGCCAAAGTTTCTGGTCTCGTGTTCCCGACTGAGCCGCTAGGTCCTTCTGAGCCTTTACGCTGAGATGCTTCTTCACTGGGTATACAAGGCGCGTCGATGCGCTGCACAGGATCGAGTTTGGACGTTACACTCGATGTTCCTCCTGCATTCAGTATAGTATCTGCGAAAGCGTAGCTGGGCTGGAGATCAAGAGGCTCAGGGTAGTACTGCCTCTCGATTGCCTGTTCGAGCTCGAGTCGCCTCCGCATCTCTTCTTTTATCTTACGAATGGCTTCAAGGCCCGCCTCAGTACTTGATTCACGGGTAGTATTCTGTCTGGTCTCTGTGGTTGGGGACGCAGCCGGTGAAAGTAAGCCAGCTGTACTCCCTGGCTGCTGTTGCTGGACGATCAACGTGTTGTAGACTTCCTGAGTTCTCTGGAGCTGCTGGGCAATGTTCTGCAAGGCGAGCGAGTTCATATGGCACCTTTGCAATAGTGGATCGCATGCGTAACCAGCCGTGGCCTCGATCTGCTCCAGATCCGCGCGGAGCGCTTCGTTGTTCAGGGGACTCAGAGATTGAGTCGATGCATCCTTCGTTGCTCCATTGCTATCACGCCCAATCACGGCTAGATGTAGCGGGAGCTGGGCATGCGACAGCGTCTGCGGCTGTGGAAACATATTTTCACACTCGTGCAGATGCGGTATATCCGCAAACCAAGTTCGCAAGCAATGTGCTGATCGAGAGTAGGTTTAGCCGTATCAGGCTAAATTCAACTGCACTCCAAGAGCATGTGTACCGACAAAGTACGTACCGCAGGGTTGTGGCTGGGTTCGGGTTGATACGCCCGAGATCTTTGACGCTCACAACTTGAACGACGCATGGTGAAATTCACTGTTCGTTTCACTGGCCTCCTCGCGGGAGATCTTGGCTCCAACGAGCGAGTGAAAGCTGGGGGAGTGACTGGAGTGAAAGAATTCTGATCGCTGCTTTTCACTTCCTGAGGGTGTTTTTATGCATGCTAGCGCGCGAGTGCGTCAGCAAAACGGAATACAATGCAGCGGTAATTACAGAAGATATATGAGCATATTATATTCCATGGGAGGGGCCGCCGCACTCGCGGGAGATTCTTCCCCGAGTACCCCTACAAGCCCCACAACTCGACTGAAAGCTGAACACAAATGAAGAAAAAATTGATCCATTGAGTGAAGTGTAAGCGAGCGGGATCTAGGCTTGAGAGACGCTTACGGGGCGAGTCTGCGATTCGATTGAGTGAACGACGCTTCAGCCTTACTTTTCACTGATTAGGACAATGATCAGCGGAACTCGCGACAACATCCCATCGAAATGGGCGAGGATGGACGAAGTTACTTGTCACCGGTACTCCGACATATCCATTTTCCGTGCCAAGATCTTGAGTTCTGGGTTGAAACCGAGCGATATATGTACCATAAGGTGTCCAATAGGCTTAGAGTCTGGATAGCTGGTCAGAAATGCGCGCCATTCCCACAGATGCTATCATAGTTCCGCGCAATTGAGAGACCTGGACCGAGTGAGCCTGAAAACCGGTCTTGCGCTTTACGCTGCAGAAGTGGGACGAGCTTGCGTTCGGACTTCAAGTGAGACCGAGGCCTAGTAACAGGGATACTAGCGACCCGGGTCTTGTAAGGGTCTTTCCACGTGTAAATGAGTCTGAGTCCGAAGGTTCGGTTGGATCTTCATGACATTCCTTCTTTTCACTCATCTAATCTAGAGAGACATCCATTGAGGCCGTCGAGATCCACACAAGCGTAGGAAAACTGAAGCCGGGGAGAAGCAACCACTTCCCACCCAGCTTGATCGACTGGCCAACCGACCGACGATTCAAACAAAGAACCAACCAACTACCACCAACCATACTCCACTCGTCGTAAGACCATTCAAACGTCAGAGCAATGCTTAGACGAGCCGTAGCAGCAGCTACTGCCACAATTCGGAGAGTCCGGACCTCTCAGGCCAAGGTATCCCTTCAATATGTCGAAAGTCTGTCACAACTGCGAGCTGCTGGCGCTTCTGCGGGCGGGAACGGGATCGAGGCGACAACTGCACTATTCAATCGAGGTATATACTACGGCAATGTCACAAACCTCGACGAATGGGGATACAACGCGCCGAACAACCGTCAGCAACAGAGGCAGGGTCGACTTGGAAGTGTCAAGAAAAATACCAACACCAGCAACTACAACGACAATGCCGCGACTACCATCTCACCTACTTCATCTGCACAATCTACGGCATCGGCAGCCCAGAAGTCTAACTATCGTGAAGAGGACGAACAACCGATCTCTTACCTTGATCGAAGTTTGGGTTCGTCCATGCAGCGAGGAGAGTCTGCATCCTCCGGTTCGGGCTACAGGGAAATGAGCTCTCATAGCACAAGAGGTAACGTGGGGGAACAGTACCAACAAGACTCAAGGCAAGGGGGCATGTCGCAGATGAGCAGCGACCCCGCTTCCCGAGATTCTTCTTCTTTATCTTCGTCTGGCCGTTCCCCCTCTTCTTTCAGTCGAACTGGCGCGTCAATGAACGAGGGTCGCGAGAAGGTGGAGGAAACGACGAGCGTTGGGTATGGAAGTAGTGAAGATCCTTCGAAGTACTCGGCGTACAACACCTCATCTGCACTGGGATCTGAGCATAATATTGATCCCGCTTCGCGCCAAGGAGGTACTGCCCAGCGAGGCACACCTGGGCCTGGGAGCACAAACTATCGAAATAAGCCCGCGTCTACGTATACTTCAGGCAGCTCATTCCGGCCAAGCGATAACCCACAGGAAGCCGGTGTTCAGCAAACCTCAGCACGCGAGCAGGTGGAGACACACCCTCAAGGTATGACTTCGAAACGAGGTGCATCACAGGGATATCAGCAAGTTGACCACGGCAACCTACGCTCGACCTCAAGTTCCGACGTCCGGTCTCGTGAGCCCGGTGAGTACCAACAACACCAGCGAAGCGGCTCGAGCGTGGTAGGCGACTTCCAGTCGAGCCAGGCCCGAGACTATCATTCAAGCAACCCTAGTCTGGCTTCTGATGCGAATCAATTTGGATATAATGCCCGCTCTCAATCGCAAGAACAGCAACGTCAACAGCAACAATCATACCAACCTAGAGGTTCCTCGATGATCGATTCTGCATCCCACGGTCAGCAGTATCAAGAGCAACGCTATTCATCGAAAGCAGCTTCTTATCGATCAGGTCAAGAGTCCCATGGTATTCGAGACGGAAGTGACCCGTCGCAGTTCACAAGCACTAACATTCACTCAGAAGCCTCAGGCAAAGGGAATTACAACAACTATTCTCCAGGCTACATGCCACCAGGCTATACTGGTGGTGCTACGACAGTATCTCATCGTCAACAGGCACAGCATCAGCAATATCAGGGCCGAACCGTTCGCGATGAATCCAGTACTGCAGACCGTCCCTACCAGAGTCGCTTCACGCAGGAGGAGACAGGAGCCGCCGATCGTCGCGCCTCTCCAACATCTACCTCTACCTCTCCTTTCTATCGTGCTTCCACCAATCCTGATGACAGTATGTCGGCGAGCGTTAGCTATGATTCGAATAGCGGGCCGACCAAGATGGGTATGGAGCATAACTCACCAAGACCCACGCGGTTCAATGGACTAGGCACCCACACTCGAGAGGATCGGATGCAGGACGATGCAGATCTAGAAATTAATCCAGCTACTGGACATCACGTGGAGGAAGTTGGTGTGAGCTTAAGCGCTCAAGGTCTACGAAGTTATGAGGCAGTGCAACAACTCGCAGATGATGCTGAGCGACCCGGTCCCTCAAGCATGTCTCAGAGCGGACGTGGCGGGACGCATGGGGCTGAGGCCATGAGGAATGTCTCTGACAGAGACTCCGACCGCGGGCGGGGCTCCATCTCTTCGCGCCCGTCTTCCTCTGGCACCGGATCCTCTTCTTATTCTACCCTCTCAGCTAACCGCGGCATTAACCCATCTAGCTTCACTGGAGCACCGTTTGAACGAGGTGATCGATTCGTTCGGGCAAGTCAAGGGTTCGAAGATACAGCCTCACAGGCTGTGAAGAAGGCCACGGAAACGGTTGCACGCGCCGGAGATCAGGCTGCCGGAGTCGCTGAACGCGTTGGAGAGCGCGTTGCAAATGTGGCCGAACGCGTTGCAGATCAGGTGAGCGGTGTCGCCGATCGGGCTCAGGGCGTTGCTGAAAGTGCCAAAGCGTCAGCACAGTCGGTAAGCGACAGATTCCACTCCACATCAGAGCGCGCGCAAGAATTCGCACGCGATGCGGATGTACGAGGTCGACCACTACAACCATTTGAGATGGCATCCCAGCCCGAAACGGTCGAAACGGTTCGTGCAGCTGCATCCACCATTGCGCATGGGGCAGAGAAGCTGGCCTCTGGGATTGAATCCATTTCGCCCCTTGCTGGTCCAGCAAAGACAATCCTGAACCCTCTTTCGCGCGTTGCACACACCGTTGCGGAGAAGGCAGAACAAATCGCTCATGCAAAGGCGCCCCAGCAAACCATTGGCTCAGTAGCCAAAGATGTTGCCGGCGAGCTCTCGAACACGGCCGGCCATGTGTACGAAACTGTAGCTGATCTTGCGAAGAAGGCTGAAACCACCGCTAAGGCGCAGATCGGCCAGGCTGCACTGGCTGGTGTGGGTGCGATGGCTCGAGACACAGTTTCCAAAGCAGCTGAGGGCATAGCTCAGACCGTGTCCAAGGCAGCTGGCAGCGGCACAATTGCTCAAAGCGTCAAGGAGGGTGTTGAGCAAATCGGAAAGACGGCTAGCAATGGCAACCTTTCGCAGGCGATCAGCGAAGGAGTCCAGCGAGTAGCTCAGGCAGCATCGAGTGGGAATCTCTCTCAGGCCCTTAAGGAGGGTGTTGAACAGGTCAGGAAGGCAACAGGCACCACTACCGTCCAGGATGCCGCCCAAAGCATCAAATCTGGCATTGAACAGGTGGCTAAAACGGCTGCCAGTGGAGCCCAAAGTGTCAGAGAAGGCGCTGATCAAACTACGAGGACTGCTTCAAACGAAAATTTGTACCGAACAATTGGTGAAGGTATCCAACGCGTCGCAAAGGCAGCATCGACTGGAAACGTCTCCCAAGCGATCACAGAGGGAGTAGAACAAATCGCCCGAGCCACCGGGAATAGCAATGTACAGGGTGTTGCTCAAACCATTCAATCAGGAATCGAACAGGTTGCCAGGGCAGCGAGCAGCAGCAGCAACGCTTCTCAAAGTGTTAGAGATGCGTACGGTTCGGAGCAAGGCTCTAGACCAACCTCGAATGATAATGTTCGTCAAGCAATTAGCGAGGGAATCCAGCAGGTTGCTAAAGTAGTGTCCACAGGCAGTGTTTCACAAGCCATTAAAGAAGGCGTGGAACAGATCGCCAAAGCAGCGAGCAGCAACGCCGGACAGGGTATGGCCCAAACTGTTAAGTCTGGAATTGAGCAGGTTGCTAAGGCAGCAGCTGCAGGGGGTGTCACACAGACCATTAAAACGGGTATTGACCAAGCAGCTCGCGCCACTGGATTGCCACCTGGTGTTGCAGAATATGCGAAGCAAGCAGTCTCAGGCATCGCCGCAGCTGCAGGGCCTGCCGTGAGCGGCCTAGCCGAAAAGGCGTCAGAGGTTATAGGCGGTGGTGCGGCGGGCGTCCGTCAAGGCCAAGCTCAAGAGCAAGGCAGACCCCTAGGTAGTCGATCGGGTATGACCGATGAGGATCCGAACAGATATTCTGGTCAGTATCCTGCAAGTCGTGAGTCTCGCTGGGGGGACAACTTCACAGTGCGCGCTGAGGACATCAACGTGAAGAATCCCGGAGCCACTGCCGTGAGGGATGATTCTTCTACGAGCTATAGAGGGTATTCGAAGGATGCATACCATACGCCCTCGCTGTCGGGGGGTGATGACACCGGCTTCATTTCTTCTCTTAAATCTGGACTGACCGCTGCTGCGAATATCGTCAGCCGAGTTGCTCACAGAGTGGTTGATACGATCGGAGGGACAGCTAGCATGAGGCAGGACGAACCTCAATCGCGACAAAGCCAACACATGCAACAACAGCCTCAAGCCCAGTACCGATCCCTATCTCAGTCCCAACAAGAGGAGACCCCCAGGGCATATCCAACTTCACGACCGACTAGCATTCATAATGAAGCTGGAACTATGCCGTCTGCTCATGAACCTATGAGCAATCAGAGTTCTAGGACTAGCGTTCAGGGGCAACCCATGAGCACGGAAAGCCAGCGGAATGCGACCAAAGGTCAGTAGGTTTGCTTCGTCTCCTTGTTCATTTTTGTTGATGTGTATCTGATGGTGCCCCGACCAAGACACGATTAGCTTTTCATGGTGAACCATGCTATGTAGGCCAATCTCGTTGTCCGTATGTCTAAATGTGTATGTATGTACTCACGCCTCTCGCTGTTGCTACTTCTCCCCTTTCGTCCATGCCTACCGACTTTTTTGCACACATGCTCCACTGCTACATTGCCTGAACCGATGCTGCGTTGATGACGCTTGTACCTCACCATTGCATTGCCATTCTCTTCCCTTTGACCGCACCTTGGGATCATGAATGCGCTCCAGAACGCGGGATATACGCGAATTTCAATCTGTCAAAAGCAGCTGCAGCTCAGCCAAAGTATGGCTACAACGCCGTTAGATTGCCCGATGGCACATATCGTTATGTGTCACCTAACCTGTACTCACACATCCACGAGGACGAATCTTCTGCATCGACAGCTGCGAACAGCTCCACGGCCACTGCTGCATCACCGGCTTTCTCAGCATCGACTACAGCAGACTCTGGGCACTCACGGCGAGAGTCGCAGTTCTCTGGATCTTCGTCATCACCGCCAACTCACCCGTCTTCGGCTTCAGGTGCGCTCTCAGGCGCCGCCAGCATGTCATCCGGTGCATCACGAGAGCAAATGGCACCTTCTTCAGTCAGGGTCCCTCCGCATTTGATGACACGCGATCTGCATACTTCGCAGCCGCCATCACCACCGAACAAAGAAGAGAAGTACGAGCACCCTTTTGAGTCTTCTGCAGGATCCGCCAACATCCGTTCACTAGATTCGTCCTCTACAGCTACACGCGTCTACGGAGGTAAGGGGCCCTTTGGCTTGCCCAAAGTCGTGATGGATGACCCGAAAGCACACAGGACTTTGGCTACTCCAAGTTATACCGGTGTCGCAGTTACAACCAGTCGAAGCAGTATCCAATTCGCAGGCACGCGCGAGGGCACTCCAATGCATCCTGTGACACAGACGCCGGCTTCTGCAGCGAGTTCGACGCCGATTTTGCACGGTAGGTACACCCCAGGTAGTTCCCGTGCAGGACCACCACCACCGAATCAGGCACCCTACAAGTATGAATTCCTTCCGCCTCGCGATGAGCAAGACCCGTCGAAAGTCGCTGCTCGTGCGTTCAACCAACTCTATGAGGTTGTCAGCAAAAAGAAAGGGACAGAGAGCCAACCTCCTCTAGAGGTTTTGTATAGGGCTGCGACGGACCAGCCAATTCCTCAACCTCCGGAGAGTAAGCGACATGGCGCTAAGACCGAGGATGAATTCAGCGTAGTATTCCGAAATCGGACAACAACGGCGACGTACAAAGTTGTGCATGATACGCCTGAGATCAATGGGACAGCGGGGCCCTACGCTCAGATGCCGGCACAGACAAGTACCTCTCAGCCAGGCGCATCATCAACAGCTCAACAACCAGTTCATAATATGTCATCAAACATATCCGTGGGATTATCAAGTTCAACACAGGCGGGAGGAAGAGCACAGAGCTCTGCTGAGACAAAAGGATCTGTCATTGAGCCGTCAACAAAGCGTCCCGTCCTAAGTCCCTATGTGGTGCCCAACTCGGTCCAAGGAGGAGTCTTTAGGTCTCCGGACTCAAGTTGGTACTCACCGGAACATGGCTTCCAGGCGGCATTCCGAAACTTAGGTGTTTCCGTAACTGAAGCGCTTCGCACACGCTCACCTATAGGGACGCAGACGCGAGGATACACCACACGCTCAAGCAACCGAAGGCGACAGCATCACCAACGCCGTCGTCCCACAGCGTCTTCTGAAGTGGAAGCGCTCTCCGCCTTCACATCCGAGCGCGTTTCGGTCGAGATTAATCCAACCGGACAATACGAATCACCAACGCGGGACCAGATTGCTCAGCCTTCACAAGCGCAACCTCAGGTGCAAAATTATTCTGAATCCACTGAGCAACGGTCAAGAGAATCATACGCCGGACCACTCTTCGAACCACAAGAGCGTCTTTACAACGAGGATCAAGAGCCTGAAAGTGAATTTACCGAAAGCAAGGTCATTGCCAGGACGCTTTCGGCAATCGGGGTGCCCAGTGCTGGCGGTGAAGACAAGTCGACCCACTTGCCAACCGCGAGTCCCACAGAGGAAGAGCAGAAGGCAGCCCCACCTCACCCTCGGGCAAAACCACTGATCCACCATAATTTCAACTCTGCTACGGAGAAGCAACTACCTCCCAGGCGGTACTCGACCATCTACTGGACCGTTCCCAGGCGCGACTCCCAAGGAAAGGAGGAAAATGGGATCCCGCCAGAACATCAAGCAGTTTCATAACTAAACATGAACCTCCTTATGACAAAATATGCTTCAGGACCGAACGTTATCGCAAAGACAATATGATACAATGAATGAGATATCCAGCCATGCAACTTATCAAATAATCAACTGCATGCAGTCCAGAATTCATAACTGACTTCATTCTCCATATCGACAGTCTAAGAATTGGTTATTCAATGCGAGATCAATACTGTGATCACAATTAATATCGATCGTAAATACATTCGTCTAATGAATTGCTCAAAAATTGAAGAGATCTGTGCTCTCACAGCCAAATCACCTGAGGAAAGTGCTCTCGAATGAGTTGCATAAGTGGTCGATAGCCCACTCCAAGCTCATGTGACAGTTCATCCATGTTGCGCGTACCATCCAATAACCTGGGGAGCACATCAATCACGGATTTCTGAATTAGCTGTGCGAGCTGTCTATCCTCGATGTCACCGGCTGAAGACTTATCGTTACCCGAATGTTGGGCCATCTCAATGCTTGATTCACTGGACTTCGTTGCTGCATATTCGCGTTCGGCTTTCTTCACAGCTTCGAGCATCAGGGCTTGCTCTTGAGCCGCGGTGAGGTTCAAATCTGCGCTTAATGTCAATACATCGACCAGATGCGCCGTGTCATCGCTAATTGGAGTTGCGTCCATAGCAGAGATCTGTTTCGGAGCATTCTCAGCCGCTTCACTTGATTCCGTAATTAGGTTCGTCTGAGGAAGAGGCGGTGGGGGTGGCGTGGCAAGGATTGCGGCAGTGCGAGATTGCGCCCACCTAGGCCTTTCGTCGGTCAGGACCGCGACCAGAGTAGTATCTACATGAGCGTCATAGTCTTCACAGCTGGTATCGAGTGCACTGCTCTCGGCATTCCGTGAACTTCGGATGCCTGGTTTGTCTGAACCCCAGATTTCCTGATCGGTCAAATTCAGAATTTGCATCTTCTGCTCTCTAAGCGGTTGCATCGCTTCAGACGATGAGCGTAGTTGTGTCGGAGGATCGATGGAAAGGGATGTATCAAGTGCTTCACTTGACTCTGGGGGATCAGTTGGCTTCGGGGGACTCTGCTGTGATGCTAGTCCTTGCCGAGCTAATGCCTGAGCCTGCTTCATTTGTCGTCGGCGTTCTATAAGGTCCCTACACGCGGTTTCGAACGCGTACTCTGCTGCACCTGTGCCACTTAACTCTTGCGAGTCTTTTGAGCTCGTGCCTTCCTTGATGTCAGGAAGGCAGGGATACTCGTGAACCCGTCTCATGACTCCGTGAAGAACACAGAATTGCACAAAGCGCATCATATCAACTTTCTTCAGAATCTGGAGTTTGATCTTGTCCACAGCCTCGGATTGCGTGCATGCATCAGAACTCTCCGTCTCAACGGATCTGCTTGCCTTGGAGTAGGCTTGAAGGCAGAGTAGCAGCGCGGCATCCATAGAATTGAGCCTCCTCTTCAGCTCGGAGCCCTCAATAAGGGCACGCTGCATGAGCTCGTGCTGTTTGGTCATCGCTGCATGTGCCTTCTCAATGCTGATCAGCTGAGCCTTAATACGTTGATGGACTTGTTCGACCGTTGTAATCCCATCGAACGCAGCGAGTAGCTCGCAGACGACGCGATAGCACTCGGGGACGAACATGTGGTGGTTTAGCGCAAATGAGTTTGTCTGAAATAGTGCGGAAGGTTCAGTTACACTTGCTCGGGAGCGAACGCGAAACTGATCGGAGTCGGCAATGCTAAAGATGATGAGTTGATCCAAAAACTCTGCAGCTGTCACACGCACAGGTGCATCGGGTCCCAGTTGCGCAATCTGAATCATGGAATCGAGGTGTTCTTCGACGCTGTGATACGCCTCCGACTCTAGTGACTTGGCATACTCCTTCACAGCGGTTTTCAACCGCTGGGCTTCCTCGTATGCCTGCTGAGAAGTGACCAAGACAATGTCAGAGTTTCTTGCAGGGTCGACGAATGCAGGGAGGGCACGATGAACAAGTATTGACTCGGGGAAAAGGACTGAAGCTATGCTGCTTGTTGTGATATAAGCATTCGTTTCGCGGTATGGATCAGTCAGGCCACACAGTCCCAAGCGTAGTAGTTGCGTCAGCGCTCGGGCACAAAGCAGAGGATGAGTTTCAGACAACCGTGGTAGGTCACCTACAGTGACCGGTGTCTTAGAGCCGGATGTCTGTTGAAGTTTCCATATAGATGTAAAGATACGCGTACAGAGTGGGTCTGGGGATATTAGAGTAAGAGCAAATTCTAGCTCGCATAACAGGACTACAACGTGGTAAGGTTTCCATCGAATACTGGTCCCACATTTGGGGGAGAATTCAGATACTAACTGAGACCCTGAGACAGCCGCATTTGCCTCGACCATGCTTGTATCTGCGAGCAAGTCGCCAGATGCAATTACGTGTGGATCTACCAACTCCTTCGTGAGTTCGGTGGGAAGCCCATAGAATGCCTCAGTCTCGCTTTCGCTTTGTCCAGAACCTACTCCGCTGGTACCTCTAATAAGTTCATTGACAGCAGGAAGCGAATAAGTGTCGAGAGTACTTCTCAAGGAGTTGCTGGGTGTTTGTAACGGATTCGTCGAAGTGTCGCGCTGACCTGACGCCTCCCTCGGATGAATTTGAATTCTATCGTCTCCGTTATGAGTTATCAGATCCTTGAGGGACCCGTACGCGCTCGAGTGGGATGCTGTTACGAGCGGGTGTGCTACACCTTGTACCAGTGGAACTGCAAACGATGACCCTCGGAGGAAAGGGCATGTCCCTGCTCCAGAGGATAAGTGTTCACCACTTCCACATTCAGGTCCGACGCCAGCTCCAGGAGTATCCGCAGCAATATCAACGTCAACATCATCTGCAATAGGCACACGATGCTGCTGAATCGCTAGGCCTTGGGGTGCGCGAGCAGCACCTCCTGGGCCGAGTGCAGCGCGTGCGGAAACAAGGCGCGGAGGCAACGAGAGCGACAGAACGACCAGACCTGGCAGCGCAATAAAACAGCGACCATGCATGTTCAGCTGTTCAAAGATGAGTCTGAAACATGTCAGAAGCAGAGGGTTCTTATGCTGTTGTATCATTGACGCTGATGGGTGCTGGGAAGAGTTAGTACCCCCTGAGGTGGCCGTCGAAGGCATCAATGGCATGGCTGTAGTGGCGCTGCTGCCGCCACCCTGAGCTGTGATCATAGACGGCGTATATCGCTTCTGGCCCTGCAGGAAGTTGCGTTGGTTTTCCTGCTGCTCCAGCCATCTGGCAAGCTCCTCGAGCACGCCGTGATAGGGTGCAGTAACAGCATCTGCATGGAAAATGAATCCAACATTGAAGAAGTACGAGTTTCTCGAGTATCTTTCATGTTGGATGTTTACGGGGAATCCCAATAGCCGCAAGTTGCATCTTGAAAGGTTCACTCCGATGCGACAATGTGAGAACTCGTGTCCAGAAATGATGAAGTCTGACACCTCTTCGAAGCGATCTGCAGGCAGAATGTTCGGTGGGTGCTAGATTGGGTTGAGTCAGGTTATTGGTCATTCTCCATGAGGCACTTCACACTTTGGGGAAAAAGTAGGCAGCAAGTACTACGAATGATCTTAGCGCTGTGTCACTTACCTGATACACGATGCGGGGACCGAGCGCGTTGTCGAACTCAGCAAAGTAAATCCCCAGAAGAGGTGGGGTGTCGTATTGTAACAGACCCAACATGGATCGCGGGGATCTGAGGCCACAGATGGATTAAAACTGTTATGGCCTAGTCAATACCGTGTTTAGACCGAACAGTGCATATACGTGCAGCGAGGTTTTGTAAATCAAGAAATGTGAGAGAAGCGGTAATTCACTCAGGTTGCCTCCCCCAGGTTGCTGGGCTTGGATCCGGTGACCTGCTTTTGCCACACCGCAACAGTCCCTGCATAATGAGAGCACGCGCAATTCGGGGAAGCTGCAGCATCTTATTCATGATGTTTATTAAACAGGAGAGCAACGAACAGTCCACATTGATCGAGGATGCTGAATCACAATGTTGCGCGAGTGAGTAGCTGGTGCTGCGAATAGGAGATGCAGACATTCACTTCGAGCCAGCAGCAGCGGCGGCGGCCTTGGCCTGTCGACGGGAGTACACATCCTTGAGCTGGGCAAGGAAGTCCTCGTTGGACTGGTGGGTTGCCTTGAATGCTGGGATCTCAGCAAGGCGGTCAATCATGCCCTTCAGCTTGGGGGTGTTGGCCTCCTCCCAGCTGAAACCACGGAGGGTGAGGGCGTGGATACGCTCAGGGGCAAAGAAGGTATATGCGCAAACCTCGGCGAAGCCCCACTCCTCTCCACCAATGAAGGGACCATCGATGAGATCTTCGAGGTATCGAAGGCCTGCATAGATGTTAGGAAGAGCGGCCGACTTGGTGCCATCCTGAGAAGCGTCGGTGAGTGAGCCAAATACAGCATATGCGTGCGAGAAGAACTTGGGGCCGATGTAGTCGAGGAAGATACGACCCTTGTAAACGACGAGAGGATTGTCAGAGAAGAGCTTGTGACCCGAGCTTGGGAAGGCGCGGTCAAGGTACTCAACAAGGATCGCGGATTCGGTGAGAACGAGGTCATCACCGAAGCACACGATAGGAACCTTACCATCGGAGGCACGATCGTGGCCAATAGCCTTGCGGTAGTAGGTAGTGAATTCTGCGGGCTTGTCAACGAGGTCGACCTCCTTCAGCTCGTAGTTGAGACCCTTGGCGTTGAGGGCGATCCACGCACGATGCGCGTAGGGGCAAATCTTGTTGGTGATGAAGGTAATCTTGGACTCAGTGGACATGGTATGAATGAGCTATATCGTGTGTTGGAGGGTCAGGCTGGCAGGTTAAGAACTTGTTGCAGAAATCCGAAACCCAAAAAAGTACATGTGGGAATTTGTCATGGATCTCAGCGGCAATAGAGCAAATTAGCCGGCCGAATGCTAACCCACTGTGGGGATCCCTCACTCCATGGTATTGGATCACGAGTGTACCGACGCGATCTGCTGAAACATGGCTCACAAAGGGGCATGGATCAAATTCGAGTTTTCACAAAACTTTGGTGTGCAGCACATGCTTGCTAAGTACCCACGCACACTCGACATATTAGAACCACATACGCACCGTGTGCCACGTGAGAGACGGTGCTTCAAGTCGAGATGCGTTCTATACCGGTCACTTGACCCAGATCCCCATGGTACAACCCACCAACCTAGCCTTGTGACAAACCCAAGCAAGCAAGCTGGAAGAAGAATCTCGACTTGTTCCAGAACATTCTCGTGATGAAGACCGATCGCTGTGTCGAGGATCGAAAATACAATGAGTCCGCCGCTGAAGGTAGATAAAATCATACATACAACTCTTGGACAGTTTATTTTGAGCGCTTTCGTCACGAATATTAACATGCCAATCATGAAGCATATCACTGACTTGCATATAAACTTTATCTTTATACGAGGTCTACGACACTTTCCCTCCCTCGACTCACCATACTGAACTCGCTGCGGGATCAACCCACCTTTGGGAGCAATAGCACTGCACCAGGCGTGATTATGTATACTCACTGGGCTTTAGTGCATGGATGCGGGAATCCAAATCTGATCGTCGTGCCGAGCTTGTCAGTCCAGTTTAAAAAGCCATTAGTAACAATTCCAGGTGTACGAAAACTCCATGCAGAGGTACTTGTTACGAGCAACTAATCTGATCACCTCACACAAGGCGAGGATCTATACTACTTTATCCAATTTCTTCGTGCCTAACACCTCGCTCCGCGCACTTTCGACGACTTCCAGTTCTCAAAGTCCGGTTGGTACTGCCAGCCAGGCAGCGGGTGTAGGAAATGCCACGGGTAAACTGGGAGAAAACGGAAAGGAGAAGCGATACGAAGTACCAGAGATGACGCCGTATCAATCCGCATTGCAGGCAGGTACTGAAGGCTCACCATTCTCACAAGCGAGCAAGGCGTCAAGCAAAGCCCAAAGTCCTCGACAGCTGACTGAGAGCGTCGAGCAAACCAATGCAACATCAAAGAACCAGACGTCGACAGAGGACCTTGTTCAGAGTTTCGACCAGCTGGAGAGTCTTCTTGAAGAGGAATCCAACGGCTCTTCTGGGAGCGCCAGCGCAAAAAAGGACGGACAACCTGAGGTCTATGTTAACCCAATCACTGGAGAAGTCAACGGACCACGCGGTCCTGAACCGACACGTTACGGTGACTTTGAGAGGGCAGGTCGATGTTTTGACTTCTAATACTATGTACTTGTGTAGTTGAGCCAGGTTTATGAAGGTGCTAGTCTGCACCCAATGCCATGATGTATCTTAGCAAGCCTTTAATACAATATCCTTTACCGACATGGAGGAAACGCTGAACATATCGTTCACTCGGGAGATTCAGGGGGGCGCTCAATTGACAATGAATCCGTAATCATGTGGACTACTCGATTGACAAGTCGACAAGGAGGGCGCGTTTCGGCGTCTCGGGCCGGTATGCAACAACATTCTGGTTCAAAATCGATGATAAATGGTGGAACCACGGAAGTGGAGACGGCGAACCGGGAGCCGAGCTCATCCGAATAGTACGTGCGAGCTGCACAGACTCGTCAGACTGAGATAAGGTGATATTCGCGGTCTCTTCAGACTCGGATGCCACGCCAGCGTACAGAGTAATGCAACTGGACACACTGAATGACACTATGAGTCCACCTGCCCCGATATCCATTGTTTTCTCCTCAGCCGCGTTAGGCATAGAGGAAGGAGTAACAGCATTTTCATTGGTATGCTGCGACGCACCACTATCAGAATCGGGGGAGAGAACTGTGCACTCAATGACTGGGATGACATCCAGCAGGATTCCATTGCATCCCGGTGTGCTAACAAATGCGCGCTGCTCCGGATGCTTTGTTTCAAGCATGCGCTGAAGCTCCTCTGGTGTCCATTCGAGGCTAACTCGGTATCGGCACAAGGTTGTCTGAGCCCACAATTTCAGGTTGGAAAGCAACGTCGAGTCCCCGTTTAGCGCTTGTGGCTCTTTCAGCTGTTGAGCAGCGCCTAGGAGGACTGAATATGCATGCTCCGCACAGCGGAGCTTCCGAATTGCGAGCGCACGCAGGGTTACAGTATTACCTTCGCTAGTCGAAAGCCGCGATATTTCTGATTTCAAGCCAAAGAGGACCGCTTCAAGGAGCGAAAGTCTCTCGGCTCCACTTGCGGGGATTCCCACACCTGCAGAGTTTTGTTTCTCATTACCAGGCTCCATGACAAACTTTCTTTCAAATATGGCTCGAGCGGACTGAGAGAGCTCACGCAGACCCTTTCGACTAAATGGCTTCAGAGACTTGTCGGGATTCACTCCACTGTTGTCTTCTACTGTAAGGGTGGCGGCACATTGGGGAGGGATAGCGTGTCGACGTTCTACTGGTAATTCTGTGACGACAAAGCGAAACGAAGATCGGACAGCGCTTGACCTCGACCCCGCCTCGCCGATGTTTTCGATTAGTGCTGGGAAGTATCCGCCTAAACTCATGTAGAAAAGGACAGGATGCGGACGAACAAAATCAGCGCAACAAGCTGGGTCACGACGGAGAGTGGGAAGTGAGTTGGAGAATCAAGCAGAGAGCAGGGCTTGCTGCTCAATACTTACCTGAAGGCTGTGTTTTTGGTTCAGTTTGCGACTCCTGTGGTAGGTCTTGTCCAAACTGTTGTGCCAAGATTTTATCCAAGCCAAGTTGCTCCAAGCCTTTTGCGGGTGCCTCAGCCACTTGACGCACGAGTTCGTGCGCGAGTTCGGTGGACTGCAACTGATTCAGACCGGAGCCCTGAAGGTCAATTTTAATTGGTGACGTCGATGGCTGGTCAACCTTAGAAGATAGGGGTTCATTTGGACCTGCAGATTTTGGGATACTTGAGGTGCTCTGCGTAGCAGAGTCGCGACCTAGAGCAGTTGACACTTGAGGTTCCTGACGTGACCCGCTAGCCACGACACCTTCAGGGCTCGAGGGAGTTGGACAATTCTCCGTTTGCGTAGCGTTCGCGGTGGTACTAACTGGGGTACTTTCAAGAACTCGGTTCTCGGAACCCAGTTCTTCATCCTCATCCTCGACCTCTTCGTCTGAAAGCTGATTTGCAAGTGCTTTTTCCTCGTCTGAATCTACTAAAATGGCCTCTTCGTGCGTGTAGTCATCCTTGTCTGTGACAAGCATGCTTGACACGAGGTCAAATCGACAGCCGGCATTTACAGCTCGCAGACTCGCTGGCTCAGCATCCCTCGATCGTGAAGTCGATGGCGCGATACTGCGCGTCGAGCGTTCATTCATGACAGGTCCCGGTCGGACCTTAGGTAGTCGAATACCGGCGGCACCAGCCGCGGTGGCTGCCATCGAAGAGGACGTTGCGTACCGCCATGGTGCGTTTGTGATCACGCTTGCTCGTGCACTAGACGGCATGACACCAGTGGAGGGCGTCGCGACCTCATCGTCTGTTGACCAAGTGTACGTAAGGGATGGAGTCATGCTATCAGTGTCGCTTCCCCCTTCCTGCTCCTCGTGCTGACTTAGTGCGGAAGTAGAATGCTGTGCCGACGCAGTCGGGGATGATGTCGTAGGAGACTTTGACGCTGCAGCAACGTCCGTACCGATATGCGCAGCAAGGTCATCATCCTGCGCGGCTCGTTCACCGTTACCTCCCCATCCTGAAAACAGGGAGGAAACTCCAGGGATACTGCGTAAAATTCCTCCAATCGTACCGGCGGCGGCAGAAACTGGCCAGGACGATGCAACATAGCTCGTCGTTCTCACAACCGCTCGCAGTGGATCCTCCACAAGCTGCCTAGGGGATACGGACGGCAGCTGATCCTCAGCCATCATTGCTCGTTTCTTGTCGACCTCAGCAATCATAGCCTTGACCGTACCCTCAAGATCTGCCTGCGCTACCTTAGGTAGGGGGCATTTGTGGTACACAGAGAAGAGCTGTTCAAAGAAATGCTTAGGTGAGGTCAGTCGCGTTACCTGCGCATATTTGACAACCCTACCAGATGGAAGAATTGTTGAGAAAAATTCGTCCCCATGAGACGACGAGGATTGGCGATCTGGGGTCGATGCCATTCCAATCGAGCTAGGCCGCTCATAGGGAAGAATCATGATGACCAGGGTGACAAATGGCATAGAACCATCCTGGAACGAAGTTTTCTGCAAGTCACCTCGCAAGGCAATCTTTGTTTGCCCATTGCCATCACCAACAGCTGTGTCGGTCCTTAGAACTTCCTGAAACTTTCGTTCCACACTTAGTTCAGATGTCCATTTTGTCGCTGGACCAATGATTGGTTTTCGAAGCTGATCAGAGTCACCCAGAAGACGAGGCATCAAGTCTGGATGAGGCTCAGAGGTTAGTGCGCATGCTAGTCTGACTGGAACACCTGCACGGTGCAGGCGACGTGCCAACTCGTAAGTGAAGAGATCTGCATATCGCTCGGAGAGATACGGTGGTAACACACGGAATGCACCCAGGCCACACCAGACCTTCGAGCGTTGACCCCAAATAGGATTTATCCACTTTCCGTTTTGCGAGGGCTGGCTGGTAGCGGGTAACGTCTCTCCCCTCCAAAGCTGCGCAAGCTCATTGCAAAACTCTTTGACAGCGGGCACGTCGTCTCGCAAAAGCAGTGATGGATGGACCCAGTCCACTCGAGCACCAGCAGACAATGCGGCCTCTGTGTACTTAGCCGTGCCTCCGATCGGACCATGAGCTCCATAACCAGGCGCCAGACCAGAGTGGGGCTGCTCATTACCTAAGCCGGCACCGGGAGGAAGTGGTGGTTGCCCTGGAAGCTGTTGTGCGCTTGATGGCGAAGTCGTGAAGATAGGCAAATACGGACGCATGAGCCTATAAAGTGTGGCACGGCCTTTTGTGACTGTCTTCACAAGTAGCGACGTTTCAGCCACCACAGCAAGCGCCAGCCAGTCAGCCAATTCATAAATGGCTGTGCGAGCCATGTTATCCTTGAAACCATGCGGCGCGCTGCGGAATGAGAATATTGTCGAGAGGGAGAGGGCATCCAAGTCCAGAGTGAATGAAGGGGTGTGAATGGGTTCGTTATCTTCTAGGATGCGATGAATCGATGTGGAGCTGGCGCACAACGCTGGATAAAAGCGTGGCAATAGCTTTTCGGCACGCTCCGCATCGACGTCCGACAGTGTTTGGGTCGCGGCAATTGGCTGCACAAATATACGTTCGGCGAGCAGGCGATTAAAACTCTCGTCGTCAAGGCCGACGAAGTGAGGTGCACAGTCCAGCGCCCATGCAGGAGTTGGATTGTCTGGTGATCTTGCCAGACATGCAGGAAGTTTGAATCTAAATACAAGAACATCATCTGAGGCCGGCATAGAGTCCTCAGGATCATCCGTCTCAGTTGCACTCTCATTGGCTCTAAAGCGTGAGAAGAATGCGTTAACCCACTTGTCTGACTTCACGGAATTTGTTGACCATTCAATACCCGGAACTTCGATGATTTTTAGGATGCGAGACGTGCTTTCTTGCCCAACAGATCGCAATACAGCATTTCGTGATGCGAATGCCTGCAAACTATCTGAAAGTCTGGCCTTAAATTCTTCCAAGATCCGCAGCCGACACAGTCGGGCCAGCAGGAATGCGGTATATCGTGCGTGTAGTTGGAATCCACTGGGTACTAAGAGGCTGCATATCGCTCGCTGGAAACTGAGGCGCACTCGGTCGCTTTCGGGTTCTGATTCTGTCGAGTTAAGACCGTTCTTGGACATCTCTGCGCAGTACTCAAGACCAATTAGGGGGAAGCCGAAACGAAGCCAGTGGGCGAACATTCGAGCAAAGGATGGTGTCGATTGTGCATACGTAAGGATGTTGAGATGGGCCTTAGGTGTAAAGATACCCTCAGATGAAGAAGTAGCGGAAAATGCAGGGACCACAGCAAGCCCTGTCGAGGAGGACATGGCAAGATCGCTTGCACTTGCCCCACGATAGGTACGGCGATACAGTAGCTCGAGAGCATCAGCTTGAGCCTCTGGGAAAGGTGTTGTCAGCGAAGCCGCAGCATTCACCGGTCGATGCGCATGCACCAAATACGTGAGATCAATCGAGTCAGATTGTGAGAACATGGCTAGATGGCCCATTGTCACCGCCCATTCAGCATTGAGCAGCTCGAGAGCTCCTGAAGAAAGAGATACAGAGCTGATTACTGAAGTTAATGGATGCTTTTCCATGGCAGGTCCATTGGGAGTCCCATATTTGGAGCAGAGTTCTTCATTCTCATCTTGATTGCTGGAAATAATACGCGCCACAATCCGTGCCGCGGCAAGATTGAGGGGTACACTTGGGTTCAGGCAGGGGATTTGTTCATTGCCAGAAGGTGTAGTGTCGTTCCCTGATAGGGAGTCCTTTGGATACATAAGCGAGGCCTGACGATTTGCGACGGACATAGCTGAGATTGCTGTGACAGAGCTGCGCATTGTAACAGAGCCATCAAGGTGGACATACACTCGTGTCTGTTTCTCAGTTGAGGCGCTCAACACACGTGAGAGAACGCGTCGAACAAGTGCCTTTGGCCGAGACAGGACTTCGAGAATTGTCTGGTTCTCATTGCCAAAGCTGTGCACCGAAGGAGCATGCGGAGCTAAAACGAGGACAGCAACATCTGCAGTCGTCGCGTTCAAGCACTGAATAATCCAATTCGGAGACATACCAAAGAGTCTCCCAAACGCAATATCATCAATATCTGGTAGTTCTGCACCCGCCGTATGAATGTGTACAGGGGCAGGCGCTGACACGATTGAAAACTTCACTAGACCGTTTCCGGAAGCTTGAGTAGTTGCAAACGACAGCGCGGGTGCCAAGAGAGTCCGATGGGTGGTTGCAAGGAGGACGGGGATGGGCTTGCTAACAATAGTTGCTAGGGATTCGTCTTCAGGCCGAGATAGTATTAACGACTTAATGACCGACTGCAAAGCGGCCGTCAACGCAGCAGAGGGGGAATCATAAAGTGTAGCTGACACCGAAGCTGGCGGAACTCCAGAACCGCGACTTATTAAGGAGGCACGGAGCAGCTGCTCGGTTGCATGGTCGACAACGGCTTGTGGAGCAATGTGAGGGCAAAGCAGTGGATGCAGAGGCAGACCCAAAGTGTTCGCCAGGATGCTGTTGATATGCAAGAAGAAATGATACGCGAAGGCTCTAGGGTCTTCTAACGAGTGGAACACGAGGCGAGCCAGATTCGAGAGGATGTCATCTCCTGCAACAAAAGCGATGGAGAATTCCTTCTCTGTAACAGGTTCTTTAGCGAGAGGCAAGATGTTCTTGAGAGCTGGAAGGCTTTTAGTAAGTCCGGGCGTGATTAGGTGCACGAGAGTGATGCATGACATTAGAGCCTGATATTGGACGGCGAGTTCCCATTGTTTCCAAGGAGCTGACTCCGCTGGTAGAGACGCACCCGAGTGCTTGCGATAGAATTGGGTCAGTTCGACGAACTTCGGCTCAATCTCAGCCTTACGTCGAATGAGGTACGAGTGCAGTAGTCGGAATGCTGAAGCAAGCCCACTCAGAATAGTTCCATCGTGCTTATCTCCCCGACGTGGGGCCTGTTGTTCATCAGCACCAGCATCAACGTTCGAAGACGCCGCGACGTTATCGAATTTTTCACCTGTCTGGTTTGGAATCTCTGTTTCATTGCTAGATTCTGCTGAGTGGTGTACAGAAACTGATAGGGTGTCAGAGAGCACGGATCTTGGCTGCGGGGCGCCTGCAATGCGCTGAAGCGGGATACGAATAGGCTCACATTCTGCATGCGCATCCTTGTAACTATGTCTTTCATGTGATGCCGCGGATGCATGTGGTGCGGGTGTATCGCCTTCAGCATGCACACCTGAGGAGCTCATTACTGGATGATGTTCTCTCGACTTTATAACAGTGTGGACGAGGGATAGAAGGTAAATAATCCAGCAATCGGAGAGCAGGCCGGGCTAACCAGTGTTTTGCGCGTTGGCTATCGTGGCAGCGTAGCGGTGCAGTGGATCTTCGCCTGGGCTGCACGTCTCGAGACCCGCTGACGAGTGCGAAACAATATCTCTCAGTTGTACACAAGTGGAAGATCGCGCTGTGGAGCCAAACACAGGTGTTACGTCTTACCAAAGGCTATTCAACGGGTATAATAATGTATTACACTCGATTATGCCCTGGATTGCGCCAGATTCGATATCCGATAATTTGCTCGAACGGTCCAGAATCTGTCGATTTTGGCTGAGTTCGAGGCGTTTAGTCCGGAGAGTATCCGGGGCGCACCAAAGTGGCAGGGGGGTCGTTTCCCCTACTTCCGAGGCAAACAAGATAGGTTTTGGCAATAGTGAAGAAACAGATTTCACAATTAAGGATAAACTATACATGAGGTCATATATACTGGCTCTCGAGTCAGTGCGAAGTCTCTCGGAAGCCTTGTCCACTGATTGACTTCCTGGTCAAGCACAGCCTCGCCTTGGAATGTAGTTAGAACGCTTGCTGGAAAGCCTTGACATGTGCTTCATACTGCCTGAGGAACTCGTTGGCAATGTACGAGAACGGTGCCTCAACGTTCGTGCCATGCAGAACTGAGACTGAGAAGAACTTCACCCCGGCCTCGGAGGCTGCAGCTTCGCCTACAGGTTGCGATGGTAGTAGAATGTACTTAGTAAGAAACTAGGAATGCAAAGAACTACGATACTTGCAATGCGACACACATACGACGAGTGAACAACACTGTTAATCCATACCTTGCTCTTGTGTAATTTCAGCAACATCCTCCAGATCTGACTTGTTTGCAACGAGTACCCCGATGATGTTTTCTGTTTTTGTCTTAGATGCGCGAATGGCTTCATCAAGCATGATGCGTGCCTCATCCAGCGACCCAGGTACTGCGATGTCGTACACAGCAATGATTGCTGAGAGATCCGTCAGCTAGAGAGGGGTAGGTTAGCAACGCAGGTTAGAGTGAGTCATGCCACGACTCATGGGGGTCGGAGATGATCAGTCACTCATCAATAGGAGGCCTTACACCCGCGATCTGAAGTCCATTCCTCGACGTACCAATGCAACCTTTTGCTTTGCATAGATCGGGTGGCCCGAAGTGTCCAAAATATGAAGCTCAATTTTGTAGTCGTTGCGCTCCGCAAGCTTCATAGGCGAAACGAAGTACTCAACCGCGGGCGTCTGGCGTGGGAATAATCATAGGGATTTGTGGGGGGTTGTGATGAGCGGTATTGGGTCGTCCAAGCATGTGTCCAGAACCTGACCGTTGAGAAGTCGCGGAAGAGATGAATACAGACCAAGATACAAGATATCCAGGTATGCCACGCTGTGATAGGGCGTGACATGACCAGATTCTCGTATCGCATATCCTAGTTGTAGCTTAGCCCTATGCATGTACAAGCAGCACTTGAGCAAGAATCCTGAACTCACCATGTTGTATGCCTTGGGAAAAGGCTTGCCATGGAAAACGTAGGCTAGTGACGTCTTGCCCGACTTGCAGGGGCCTAGATAGAAGGGTGGCATATAGATTAGCGTTGCGTCTTCTTAGTGTCATCAGCACACCCTCGCTGAGCTACGTACCAAAGCAAAAGGACAGGGTTGCACTTGGGAAACGGCTAACGGATTCGCTAACGCAACAATGTGACCAATGCGTGTCATATTAAACTACATACCAACAATAGCGACCTTGCATCTGAGCGGAGTAGCCATTTTCTTCTCCACTGCAACTCGTCGGATGTCGAGTTTTCACAACTTCACCAATGTGAATTTCAAAAAAACCATTTGAGTGCGAGGTGTCTGGGTCATGGAGATGCAGCGGGTCTCCTGCCGAGGGACAAACGGAGAATGATCGGTAGAGTGAGTATTGGCACCTTACCAGTTTTATTCTCGCAAATATGCTGAACTGCAGATGGCTTCCCAGCTCGATGGCAACCTTCTGGCTGCCCCTTCGACTGGACTTCGTTAGGCTGAGAGATGTTACTACTGACATATCGTCTGACAGAGTTGACATTAATGCAAGACGCTTTCCCAAAGCTGCAACGCCTGCTTCTCAGCGCAAGTTTGTGGAATCCGGCACGCATCAAGTCGTCCTGTGGAGAAAATCACAGCCTCGGTGTACTGAAGCCGAGGCTGGGGCTTTCACCGATAAGTCGTCATATCCCTGCGGAAACCTGCCGTATCCTTGTGTGGGATCGCTTGCCAGTCCAGGTGTGCTAGCATGCTGTATGTAGTTCCCGAGTGTGAAATGGATGCCTGCATTAAAGCTGATTTCCGCTCAAGTCCACGTTCCTGAAGCCAAGTCCTCGCTGGCTGCGTAGCAGGTGGCAGTACGATTTGGTTGGGGTTGCATTCAGCAAGCAGAACGTCGAGACTTAACGAACATGGAACGATTGCAATCACGCGAGGTAATAACTAGGTGGAGTCCCGGACAGTGCGCTACCTCTTCCGTCGGAGGCGGTAATTGGGGAAATTCCAGGGTTGCGAAGAAGCGTGTATAGTGGAAGCCTGCATGAGGTTGCGCGTGTAAAGCAGGTCAACTCACTCAGTGCGCATGTGCCAATGGATTTATCCCCTTTCTACTTGAACGCGCTCCTCACGTGTCATCATTTTTGAGCAGCTCAACAACGCTCCCTGGAAATTCCATAATGCAGTGTGCGAAGGTATGCGGATCAGCCCTGAGAACACATTTCTCACATACGTTCGCTTGCCTATGTGCTTATCATCAATTTTAGACCACCTCACCGGTGCTATTCTACTAGGTAGCCATGTCCAAATCTGTCAAGGCACCCGTGAAGCGCGTCAAGCAGACGCAGGAGCCCGAGATCGACGACGAGGCAGCTCGCAAGGAGTACGAAGAGGCCAAGGCCTGGCTCGCTCAACAGACTCCACGTGACATCGTAACTGCGGACTTCTTTGATGCTGCGAAATTGGATTTGTTCAAACAACAGTTTGCAGAGAACCAGCCCTTCCCTCACCTTAGCATTCCTAACTTTGTCGACGATCGCTTTCTCAAGATGGTTCTTGAAGAGTTACAGACTCTGGATTACGTCGCAAAGGACAACGATCTCTACTCGTTCACTCAGAGTGAGCTCGATCTTAAGGCGGTTAAGACGAACCTCATCAGCAAGTTGCGCGAGGTGCTCTACTCGCCGGAAGTCGTCCAAGCTCTGAGCCATATCTCTGGAATTGATTTGTATACGCTAGACCACGAGTCCAAGCCCGATTTGTTCGCGGCTGTTTATGAAGACACCTCTCGTCTGCTATGCCACGATGATGAGCTGGAGGGTCGTCGAATTGCTTTCATTTTGTATCTTGTGCCTGAAGACTGGTCACAAGAAGATGGTGGCCATCTTGACCTATTCTACCAAGACTCAACGTGCGAAACCCCCACACCTTCGCATAGGGTTAAGGCCTTGCTGCCCAAGTGGGCAACCTTCAATTTCTTTGAGGTGTCTGAGAAGTCTTTCCATCAGGTTCGTGAGGTCCTCGCCGCCAACAAAAAGCGTGTCTCTATCGGAGGTTGGTTCCATGGCCCGCGCTTGCGCCGCAATCCGGTCCACGTCGAGCACCTCCCGCTTGCACTTCCGCCTGTGGACATGTCAAAGAGTCTGTCCTATGCACCCGAAGGCGTCCCTGTGATGGAGCCCGCCGTCGAGGTCCCGAAAGATTCTGAGGATGTCACCTCTCTTGACTTTTGGATTAATCGCACCTACCGCCGGCCTCCCAATGTCAAACAAGCGGCAGAGAAATTTGGGGAGGATAGCTCGATTGAATTGAACTCCTTCCTGCGCGTCGATCGATACAAAGAGTTGTGCGCTGAACTGCTCGCACTTGAACGGGACGCTTTCTCGCAGTCGAACGATGCGGAGTCGAAGATGGAGCTGGCTGAATCTAAGACCGGTTGCGATGATCTCTCAACATCACATCCTCAGGCAAAGCCTGGCTCAGCTTTCACGCTTGTAGGTCCACCCAATTTAAGAACTTACTACCGATGCCATGCGAGCGACAGCACGGATTACACGAGCGATTCAGTCAAGTCTGCTGTTGAGGCTGTGCTGGCTATCCACTCTGGTGAGTCAAAGTCATCCACATGCGTCGCATCCGGCGACACTACAGCTGAAGATGATGCATTGCCTGCAGGTGGTGGCCTGGCCGCTGCGAAGATGAAGGAGTTACGTTTGCCTTCGACTCCTTCTCTCCTTCCCCCTACCTCACGCGTTCGTCAATTCCAGGCATTCCTCCGCTCTCCACAATTCTTCAAGTTCATTCAGTCGGTCACATCCTGCACGCCGCTGACGAGCTCATCCGAGCTCAGGCTTTACCGCGACGGCTGTTACACGCTCTCGCATGACTTTGACTTGGAGAATTGGGCCGAAGGTCTTGATGTAATTTTTACTCTTGTACCTGTCGAAGGAAAGTGGCGAACGGATCATGGCGGCTCGCGTCACTACCTGAAAGAAGGTGAAGACGAAGAGCTCCTTACAGTTTTCCCTAGTGGTAACTCGTTATGTCTCGTCTATCGAAATGGTCTTCCTCCTGAGCAGCTCGCTCCGGCTAAGGTGGTGAAAGCTAAGGCACCTGGTAAGGGTATCCTACAATTCACACGATTCGTCAACCACAACGCTCCCTGCGGCTTATTCCACTTCCACAACATTATGCGCCTTGCACCTGATTCAGACGACGACGGCGATGGTGACGAAGGCGAGGATGAGGTTGAATATAAGCCTGCTGAAGTTTCTGCAGCGCAAGATGCGAAGAAGAAGAAGGCTGCTGCGCTAGCCGCTGTAAAAAAGAAGGCAGCTGCCGCGGCTGCCGCTGCCAAGGCAAAGAAAGGCAAGTAAATGTAGCGTTCGCCTTGTTGTTTGATAGTGACCGTAGAGACACTGCACAACTCAATACAATCTGAAGTTTTGCACACATTTTGTCTTTATTTGCATACGGCTGGGAATTTAGAAGATATTCAGCTTTGTAGCCTCGGTCTTCCTCTTTGGACCATCCTCCGATTTATCTCGTCCGCCAACTGTCTCCATATATTTGCGCTTGATCATTGCATCATCCATATTCTCAAGTTCCTCTGGTGTGATTGATAGCTCCACGCCAGTCGATGACGAGCCACCTGCTGGGACGTACACATGCGTTGTACCAAACATTCCACTTCCCGTTGATACGGCTTGTTCTTCGAGTACTGTGTACAGGCGCTTGGGACCTGCCTCGGTACCGCGACGTCGAATGCTGTCCACAGTCATCGCATCCAGCTTGCCACCTGTTTCGAGTTCTTCTTCGCCTGTACTTGCGGCGGCCGCTGGTGCTGTTGAGGAGCCGCCAACTTGGACAGTAGTCTGGTCTCCTGCTACATCTTCCTCAAGCTCGACCATAGCATCCTGCTCTTCAGTAGCCTCCGGCTCAACCCAATCCTGCTCACCTTCGATCGGAATCGGTCGGAAAACTCCCCATAGTCGATTACCGTCTGATGTGCGCATTGTAGAAGGCAAGTTCGACTTAGGTACTGGCTCCCCTGTTGCAGTAATCGAACCTGGTGCGAACGGGGGATCTAAAACACTAACTTTGGGATGATACCAAAGGGGTCGGCCATTCATGCCGACAGGGGGGCGCCCCCACTCATTCGCACCTAAGCCCCAGCGAGCGCCTTGAGGCAACGGTGCATTGACACCAGGAATCGCCAGTCGAGGGTAGCTCGGCGGTGGGCCATGTTGTTGCATCGCATGCAGCCAGGGAGGAGGGGTAATGGCTGCTTGAGCTGGATCTTCCGGCATACCAAGTGCTGCACGTAGTGCTGGAGATAGAACACCCGGCCGGAATTGTTTTGTAACAAGATCATACTCACGACCTTCGTAATACATCTCGCCATGAACAGTCAGTTTGGGTTTGTAGGCATGCACAAAGAATGCATTATAGAGCGTTTCGTAGCTGATGTCCATTTTGTTCATCTTGGGCCTTGCGCGCTCTCGCATGGTCTTCTTCAGCTTTTCAGTTGTCATTCCAGCCTCGTCGAGGTGCGCATTACGAATCTGAGTGATACCAGTATCTTCGATGTACTTGGGGAGCTTGAAAAGTGGTTTGTCCAGGGACTTCTTTGCGATCAAGTACTTTCGCTTCTGACTCCAATGAACCGGTACGGAGACTGCATTAGGGACCGACTTCAGCGCAACAAGCAAGAATGGATCGCGTGCATTGCAATCATGGGCTTCAACCAGATCGGGGCGGGGTGCCTTTTGCTTCAAAGCTGCGATTGAGATCCTTAGTTTCTCTCGTCGCTGTTTTCGCGTCAGGCCGCGCAGCTCTTCGTCCAATTCTTCGTCTTCCATGATGTCTTCATCGCTTTCCTCCTCCTCCTCCTCCTCTTTGTCCCCCTCCGTCTCACGCCCAGCACTAGCATCCTCATGCTTGACCTTTTGATGGGGTGTCTGCTGCTGGTAGTGCTGATCGCCGACGACCTCTATCGAGTCGGATTCCGATTTGGTTGGCCTACCCTCTTCCTCTGCCTCGATTTCCTTCAGTTTTTCTTGGCGCCGCGCTTCGAGCTCATGATGGAGCTGTTCCTGTTGCATGCGTACATCACGTTCTGTCTGTTTGCGGAGTTGTAGGTTCTCACGGTACTTCCTTCGCTTCAGCTTCGCCTTTGAAAGCGCGGTGGAACCTTCTTCAGGATTCTCACTAACACTCAGTTTTGGGTCCAATTCTGAAGAGGCAATCGATGTGATGGTTTCTTGCTGTAGCATTGTGTTTGGGGTATTTTCGACACCTAGCGGCGCAGCAGTGGCTACTGCAGCCTCCGGAGCTCCATCTCCATTGGCTTGCTTAGCCTGGAGGGCAGCAAGGAGTGCGGCCTTCTTTCGAGCAAGGATCTCCTGAAGGTCCGCTTCCATGATAAGTCAGCTGTGTGGAAGACCGACCTAGCTAGATGCAGAGGGGTGAGATCGCCGACAAAAGTGAGTGCAAGGTTGAGTATGAACACGGATAGGTTCTACACTAAGGGAGTTCGCTCAGGCGGAAACGAACTGAGATGAAAAGCGCACTGCACCTTAATTATGTAGGCTTATACATGCAATATTGTAAAACATTCCGCGTAGAGGCACAATAAATACTGAAAACTACCACAGTGTACCCTCGGCAGTCATGTGTTTTGCGACATTTTCCATTGTGCAAACCGCTGAATTTCAACCTTCTCTATCCACCCGCCGCCGTCTAGCGACCCAAATACGGTGGATGAAGTTCACTGACACATTCGCCAGTCGACGCGTTCTGCAGGATCTAGGTGTGCATCTGGGTGTGTCGAAGTGCAGGATGATTACATGATGCTTAAGTTGGCTCTCAACAAAATTCTTCATTGTTTAAGTGCCGAGCTTTATCATACTTCGCCTGGGAAGAATTGGTCTCTGAGTGAAAGGACCAATTGACTGGGTGAGTGTCTGGGTATCAGCGTGAAGTCGACTGAGATATGGATTGCCCACCACGAATGCGTCTCAGAGTCCATGACCCCATCCTGGTCCCGAATCATCTCAACACGGACGTGACTCTTCATCTCGTACTACCCCGAGTAGCCTGACCTGCGATCAGTGGATGTACATGAAGCAAGATGGGCGCCACACAGAGCACGGAAGGTTCAAATAGCACCCTCGCATACCCAGGTCAAACGTTGCAAAATGACGAACGCAAGACGCACAGTAATTCCCACGGGTTGGCAGCAGCTGGGGAAACACCTGCATTGCCAAGGAACATTCCGTCACCGCTAGGGTCAGTGCTCCTCACTGGTGACCGCAGAAAGAGTCTCATTGACGCTCTTCAAGCTGAACTTCGGAGGGCAGGGCAGTCAATTACTCAGAAGTACAGATCACGTAGACGCGGGTTCGTACTCCAAGTTACATTTGGCGACGATGATGTGGTGCTTTACGAAGCAGCTGCGGGAACGCTAAGTGATGCGCCGGCCTCACCACCTATGAAGATTGATAGCTTATTTGAAATTGCATCATGCACGAAGCTCATAGTGGCTGCCTGTCTCCTCCATCTGATACATCAGGGCAGAGAATCTGTTCCTGAGTACTCTGGTTCGACGGCTGCGAGCGACTCATTCAGACTCCCGGTTCGGCGAGAGCTACCAAGTAAGATGTCGTTGCAGAGTAGACTGTGCGACCTTGTGGACTTTAGTTCGCCTGAATGCCCATTTGCGCGACTACTAGTCTCGCCCTCAGGAAAAGACTGGACACCATATGTGACGCTCAGCAATCTCCTGAGCCACACCTCAGGAATTGCAGATTACTGGAAACCCAGCGAACGGGGGGCAAACCGGCAAAACGCGTGGCTCGCTAAGTTTATAGCAGATCCCAATAGAGTGTGGAAAGCAGATGAAATCCTCAAACATATTCGGGATCTACCAAGAGATCCAAGAGTGTCCGAAACTCTTCGGCGGCTGGAGCAAGAGCAAAAAACTTGGGTGCACGCCCCGAGCTTCAGATACAATTACAGTGACACGAACTATGTCGTCATTGCGCGCCTCATGGAAATGCTAACAGGATGCGCCCTCGAGGAGATTATTCAGTTCCATACCCAGCGACTCGCGTTGCCGTCGATGATAATGTCGTATTCTGCGTTAGTCTCACAGCCTCGTGGATCAGAAGCGACCGTAGCAAAAGCCCCTGAACAAAGCGAAGAGGCAAAGCGCATGGCTGTCACGCACCCACCGACGTCTTCATGGGCTAGGGTACCATCTATGACAAGTCCACTTTTGTTACCGCTGTGCGCACATCGCTATGAAGGATCGGAAGACCTCTTCAATGTGCCACGCCAGAGTGCTGATTGGGGAGGTGGTGGCCTGATCAGCAACGTTACAGATATGGCTAAGATGATGCGTGCCATATTCGTTAAACCATATTATGACGCGGTTTTGTCGAGGCCATCTACACATTCTAGGCTCAACTTCTTCGAAAGCTTACAGCCTGTGCTTGAATTACTTGAGCGCATCGAGCCAACCGGGGACGAGGATGTATATTACGCGCATGGATTATTCATTATCGATGCTGACTCAGACGATGACAATGAGAAGTCAGCGCGCCTCTTTGGGCACGAGGGCCATGGAAATAGCTTTATGTACACGTGGCTCGCGGCCGGAATTACGTTTGTGGGCTCTACTAACACAACCTCAGGGAACTGGTTTGAGGACGTTGTCTACGACCTAACACTCGCCATCCGAAGAGTCTTTAGGAGATTTGGTATACGCATGTAGCGGTTGTAACGAATAACTACGATACGCAATTATGAATCGCTTGTGCTATCGAGTGGACCCAGAGAGCACCTGAAATGGGTCCATCCCTTGGGCACCCAGTTTGGCGAGCGATTCTACAGTCGCTCGGATTCTGCGGGGCTGCGGGATGTCTCCCACGTTTGCGAGCGTAGAATGCTCTTTAGACTGAGTAAACGGACCTTGGAATGTGGATCTTGGAACCGCCAGACCACTTCGCGCTCGTTCTACCTGTTGTGGCTGTTGTGTTGGCATTTCCTGTGCACATTCTGTTAGGTTACGTTTGCTTGCAGAGAGTGACAACAGTGCATTCTTGCCGGAAAGGACGAGTGGCGCTGGAATGGCTTTGGCGCGGGACAGCGTTGTCACCAGCGCAGTTGATGCTGCTGGTGTGGATTTTCGTTCGCGGTGAGGGGTGAGCTTCACCCGACCGTTCAGACGTGAGTGAAGATAGACCTCTTCCTTCGAAATCTCAGATTTGGACAAACGGTCTGGCTCCTCCATCTCTTTGTTTCGAAGTTCACTGATTCGCTCGCTACTGGCATAGCTAATCAAGCTTACGCTCAGGGATCCGACACGTGGAGTGCCCGTACTATGGGCGCTGGAAGGAGAGAACAGTCGTAAGGATGTTCCGAAATCCGCAGGGGGATGCCTGCTCTCAGCACCTCGCATTACCCCTGAATCTCGTGTTCGTGGCAAATTCTCTGCAGTAGTAGTCGACGCCTCTTGGGATCGCTTGCCATCCGGAGGAGCGCGTTCGACTAAACGGCTTCTCGAGTTTGAGGGCGTGAGCGTTGAAAAATATACAGGTATCGCGGCGCTGGAAGCGCTCAAGGAGCCAATCGAGTCCTGACCAGGCTGAGATGGTCGTTGAGCTAGATTCGTTTCCTCTGTGCTTGGTGTTTGACTGGCTTCACCGGAGATGTCCGAAACCTTTGGCTTAGTCTGCAGTCTAGAATGGAAATAGTTACGGGCCTCGGAGATGTCGTTCTGGATGCTAGTTTCAGGGTTAACATCAAGCTCCCGGCGGAATGACGGCTGCCTACTGTGGCTGAACTTCCGCGGGGTCTTCGATGAGTCGATGTCTGAGTTCATACGGGAAAGCGTCAAAATATCTTGACGCGACAACCCCCGTCGGTGTGTTCCATGTTGATACAGGCTCCCCTGCGGAGAAGGTAAGCTAAGAGAGTCTCGCCGTGGTGATGGCGCGGGAGTCGAAACCTCAGATTGGTCCGGGTCACTGTTTTCTGCAAAGCGCGCAGCTTCCTGAGCTCGTGCGGCAGCATCTTGGAGGTCGTGGAGCTTCTGCTTCTCGCTACGCAAATTATCTGCAATATCCAGTAGTTTTAGAACCTCGTGAGGATCGCTGAACGGCGCAGGAGAACTGGGACCATATCTAGCCCCCCGACCTTTCTCAAGGGGCGACGGTGTACAGGTGTTCTGAGGATCTGGAGAATCGGTGCCCTGCGTCGGAAGAGCATTGGTTGCTTCAGATCGTCCCTGTTGTTGTGCAAACACATCAAGGGAAAGGAGTCCCTCAGACTTATCCAGCAGTTCTTTCCCCAATCTCTGGGTCTCTCCGTCAGACACCTGTGATTCAGACGATGTTGACGCACCTGTGTGGCTAGCGGCGGCGCCCGTCGCGAAATGTTGAGATCGGAATAAACGATTTGATCGTGATGACAACGACGGAGACTGTCCAGTTGAGTGGTGAGTTAGGCTTTCTGGAGCTTGGTTGGAACTACCAATATAATATGATGATTCTTGCCTGCGCTCGCGGAACTCGGTTGGCTGCAAGTGATCCTTCGTGGGGACGTGGGCGTTCGTGGATGACTCTTCTTTCACAGAGAAAACCGAAGGCTCTGGTGAACTAAGCGCACCCTGGCTCTCTGCTCCGTGATTCTTGGATCGATTGAGCCGTTGCCAGCGACGAACGTTGGCTTCAATGCTTGCTGCAGTCCCCGCGGTGTTTGTCCCGAGTGCCCAACTCAAAATTGCACGGGTATTTGTGGATGTACGCGGGTCATAAAATGGTGCTCCATTGGAACCCGAGTCTGCGGGCAGCCTTGTCGTCCTGACGCTTGCCGAAAGGGTCTGAAAGGCTAATGAGTCTTTGGCTAGAGTGGCAAATATATCTTCACGTGACTGTGTTGCCAATGTGAGATTATCAAACGGCTTCCCCAAAGGGTCGTTCTTGACGCGCTGAGGACTCGAGTCGGCTGTAGCCTTACGATCAATGTTATCTCCCCTCGAATTAAGGGGACCTCTCGATTGCACGGATCCCAGTGCCTCTTCCACTAGTATGGGCAGGAAATCATGCGCAGTCATGGGTTTGACCCCTACTCGCGAGTAAGACAAGTTCAGGTCCGATTCCTTATCACTTTGGTCTTCAGGATCTTGTAGCTGATGCGCTGTTCCATTCTCAATCCATTTCTCGTAAAGCGACCGACGAGTGTGAATAGGATCGTGGACGAGTGGTAATTGGGCCCTCGCGTCATATTCAGGCTCTGAGACGAGTTCGTTGTTGCCATTGCTGTCGCTATGACCGTGTTGATCCCTTTGTTCGGCCGGATCCGCGCTCTTACTCCTGCTCAGGACGAGCCTCTCCGGACGCTCGTCATCGCTACTTGCGGCGCTTAATGCTGGACTCGAGCGGACATCCTGCTCCGAAGAGTCTGGAGGCATATCCTTCCACGTGACGGATACCCGTGTTGCTGTCTTCGTGGCAGAATCGCCATGAATGGGACTATTAGGTGGTTGCTCTCGCGCGTGGCCCGACGCTTGCTCAGACGAATTTAGATTTTGCCGCGCTGAATCGAGTTCCTCAAGATGTTGGAGTAATGGGCTTCCTCTCGGCGTTGATAGTTGGAATACTGGCCGGCACAGAGTCTGACCAGATGAACTTGCTGCTGACACAGAACTGGTTGGCACCGACTCAACATAGTTGCGTAAATCTGCAAGGCGTGCGGCAGCCAAGGATGAGCTGGTGCAGGGATACGGAAGCTGATCAATCTGGTCCGAGGCCTGGGGCTGCGGTGGAGATTCACTGGGTAAGAGACTGATTCCCGAAGCTCGCTGTCGCTTTTTGCCTCGATGATTCTCGGCTCTGTGTACAAAGAAAACCTCTTCTTCTTCCTCGACAGACGCCTCGGTTGCATTCTGCGTCGCACCCTTGCTGAGTGCGTATGGCGAGGTATCCACAGCTGCGCGGTCGGATGTCAACAGCCTGTAGAAACGGGCAGCTCGTGATGGGTCCAGTGCTGAGAGAAGGCTGTCGGCGACGTTATTCCCAGCACCAACTCCCGACACGCTTGAACTCGATGCCGAAAAGAACGACGCAGAGGTGCTTGCTATCGACGCCACTGGACTGGGAGCCCGCGAAACGGGCAAGGTACTCGTGACGCTTTGTTGGCTTTGCTGTACCTCGTCGGATGGAGTCGGTCCTGAGGAGACTGCTATAGGGGCTGCGGAGGTTTTCCCAGTGATATCCGGTGCTGTAGAGCGCATACAGGCAGACTGACGCTCCGAAGGTGATATGCTAAGCTCTGAAAGTGTCGGTTCGACGCGTAGATGCGGAAATGCGCTGCGCCACTGTTTGCACTCATCTAGCCAGGAGGTAGGAGGGGCGGTGTGATATCGACTGCGGCTCTGATATGATCGCAAACGGCCGGTATACGATTCGAACGCATCCACATCGCTGTACAGGAGAAGATCAATCTCGCCCAAGTTCAGCCTCAGGACCCTCTCGGTTGCGTTGTCAAACGCCTAGAGTGCATGAGAAACGGAAAGAATCGGAAGGACGAGGCACATCTCACGCATTAGAAGGTTTGTTGATACGAGACTCACGGAATTAATACAGAACATGACGCCATACTAAATGCAACCAAGTACGTACCTGAAAGTCATCCCACAGCTGCGAAAGAAACTGTGAGGCCATTTGGACCGAGACAGATTTCCGCTAGGGAGCGGGTTGGAAGGAAAGCCACTGCGCCAGACTTGTAGAAATGAGTTGAAGCGCTTCCGCGAGCAGGGCAAAACCGAATTATGCTATTTAATCTTTGTGCTGCATTCCGAGGTGCCCCTATTCAGACCCTGTCCCAGTCGTTTGCATTCAAAAGTCTCACACTGTTCTGGGTGTTGTAATACGCGCACGTGTAAGGTCTGTCTGCTGAATTTCGCTTTGGAGTAGTCGCTTGCTGTTGGGCTAACCAATCTGAGCCCTTAAAACGCACCCATTGAGTCGAGCACCCAGTCAACCTCCGCCGCACACGGTCCCCCACCATTCTCAGCTTTCACCCTTTTGCATCGTGTGAGGGCCCCCGTCACACGATGGAGGACGAGGCTGGGCCAGCGTGGGGAGATTCGGAGGCACGGCTGATATACGATACAGATGATGGCGCCAGGCTCTCAGACTACGCCGAAAGTCTCGAAGATGAGAACGACGCCACCCTCTTCAACATGCCAGTGCTCGCGTGCTTCGACGTCGAGACTGGGACGCTGCTCGGGTTTGACCAGATTGCCTCGAGTCAGGCAGCGCGAGAGCTTAGGCCTGAGCTTGACATCAGGCCTGTGACCGAAGTAACACGGGCATTTGAGGAAGACACTCTAAGGCAGCTCGACGAGATCAAAGAAACGATTCAGGAGGTCGACCACGCCCGTCAGAATCCACCAGAAGACGAGACAGATGAAGCCTCTCTTCACCTTGCCGAGTACAAGGCGCTTGTACAGAAGTCTCTGAAGCAGGCGGCTCAGTTAATTCGTGAGCGCATCCAAATCGAAGGGACGAACGAGAAAGGAAGCCATTCGGATACGGGTGGGTCGATCCCGACTCACTCAGGGGAAGATGATGAGATCCTCGTGAGCATGTATGCGGAGAAGCTACTGCATGAAAAATTGGAGAATGTACCTGAGTCTGGCGAGCCAGCACACACTGACGCAGACTATGGATCAAAGCCCCCAAGGATAGCTGATTCAGAACTGTCGAAAGAGAGCTCTGGGGCATCATCTCAGCCGGAATCCGCCGCGGGTGCGGCCGAAGCCCTTCAGCCTTTATCTGCCGGACTGGAGGTGAATGAGCTTATTGGAGAGGTCAAATCAATACTTCAGGAGATTCGAGAACGAAACGTGGCTGAGCCCAAGGGCAACCTGACGGAGGACGAGGAATACCTGGCTATTCAAGAGAAGTTCAAGGACGTGACAGAAGATGACGAATACTTCGCTTCAACTGTAGCAGCTACCGTGACTGAGGTACAACGATCACTGGCACCAACAGAATCTGATGCTCCCAATACGTCAAGGACTGGAAGCGATGTCGCACATCTGCAGGATGGGCAAGGCAAACATGCGATATTGATCTCTTCCGACCCACTCTGCACAACTGCTGAAGCGGCTGCAACCGCTAAACCCATGGCTGAGATCGAGAAGGAGATGGTGGTAGCACGAGAAGAGAGCCAAAGACTTGCAAAAGAATTGGACAGACAGAGGAGGTTGTGGCAGATGCGCAAGCAGATGCAAGAGGCTGACGCTGAAGCGCGCGATCGTGCGTTGAGACGACGCGAGGAGGAACGAGCTCGGCAAGAGGCTCAACGCCTGGGGGAAATCAGACGGATGCGGCTGCGTCTCATTCAGCAGCAATGTCGAGAGATGATGAAAGTGGAAGATTCCCAGGCCAAGGCTCGCCAAGAAACCTTCCGACGACTTAGGATTGCTCGTGAAGAATGTGAGCGTCGCAAGCTTGAAGAGGAGCTTCGAGCGGAAGAGCGCCGGCGTCAGGAACTCGAGGCGAAGTTGCGGTATGAGGCAGAACAGAAGCGATTGGCAGAAGAAGAGAAAGCTAGAGAAGCCGAACGGAAACGGCTGGAAGAGGAAAGGAGACTAAAAGAACTTGCAGAGGCAGAGAGAAAGCGTCAGGAGAAGGCCCTGCGATTAGCTTTGAATCGGAAACTAATGCAACGTGAAGATAAGCTGACTCGTCAGCGTCAACGGCAGATGGTTGAGCAGCGTAGGCGAGAGAACGCTGCTATAGTTTTTCAGAAGTATTGGCGCATGCGACTTGCACGGCGTGAATATGCCGAGCTGAAGAAAGCCGTTCAGAGACAAAAGGCTCTGCTCATGAAGCACACTCAAGCTGCATTGGTAATTCAGAGATTTATTCGAGGCTGGCTGCAACGTCATGGTAATCAGTCAAAATGGATTATGCAGATGTTGAGGAAGAGGATCCAGGCGGTCCGTGCTAAACGGCACGCAGCTGCCACTCGGATTCAAGCCGTTTGGCGGGGTAGGCGTGTGCGTTTACGTATGCAACGAGCGAAGGAGCTGGGACTGAGCATGTGGGACGAAGGATTCTTGGAAGACCTGGATCCTAAATTACTTGATTTCGACAAGTTCATGATTCCTGATTTCGACGACATGAACTGCGGAGAGACATCATCTAATCATCGGGCAGCAAAGACGGAAGTGGAACCTGATAACGAGGCCCAGGCAATCCTGAAATCCAGTCTAGATAAGCTCCACACGAGCAATCCCAAGCCAAGTCCAAGTGCGCCTCTCTCCGATATGACGAGTATTGCTTCGGCAAAACCAAACGCATCACCTCCTACAAGTACCAGCGGACTATCCGAGCCTCGAGGAATTCCCGCCCATTTCCTACCGCCATCTATGCACTCGATGACCACATCTCCGATTACGAGTAGTCCACCACCTATGCAACCATTGCATATCCCGATGAGGGACACAACCCTCTTGTCATCACAGTCAAGTTTAGCTAGTGCACGGAGACAGGCACAGGAGGAACTCGCACTGACAGCGCAAACCCGTGCAAAAACACCTGTCGGTAGCGTATCATCAGCCAGTGTCATTGAAACGCAAACAACGATTCTGTCCGGTCGGAGACCACACTCCAGCAGTGGGGCTGTTGGTGCTCATGGAGCAGCAATTCAACTTCCACCGTTGACATCTGCACGGCAGAGTATATCTAACAGTGCACACGAAACCGGTGAGACAGAGCACCACGCTCGTGGCGATCAGAAGTCAGTCGGTGGAGTGCATCGTGGTCGTAGTGTCCTGAAGGACACGTATGTTGACTCTGAAAACGAAGAGGATGGCACCATCATGACGCATGATGTTGTTGCAGATGCTGCTGCTGAAATCCTGGGCTCGCGTGGTCAGTCGAATTCTACCAAACCCAGCTCGGCGCTGTCGAATGAAGCCAACGAGTGGGGAATCACCGATCCTCGTACGTTGGAAGCTCTTAGAAAGCGCAAGAATAGGTTAGTCAAGATGAAGCGCGCAAAGGCTGAAGCCAATGCGGACGCAGTCCAGCGTCTAGAGAAGTTCCATCGCATTGCAGGGCTTGGAGGAGGAAGCCAGACGCACCACACAATGCCAATGTCCATTTCCCGTCCTACTGAGGGCAAGCAAAATGCAGTGACTCCAGTACATCACCGAATCGACATCACAACGGCGTGGGCAACACCACCTCAACAGCAATCACAGCGGGGTTACACACAGACTCCGACGCCTACGCCTGACACTCAGCTCCGTCGAGCAAGCATTACCTCACAGCCTCCCACTTGCATATCACGACCGAATGTCCCCCGTGATTCCTCCGTTAGCGAGGCACACAGCCAAGCACAGACTGCAGCGATCTCATCAAACCCCTCGCTCAGCCTTGACAGGTTAGCAAGGCAGTCAGTAAGCGCCGAGCTCTCATCAAACGCAATTAATGCCTATTTAATGTATGGTCAAGCTGGCTCAGGTACCTCGTCTGCAGCCGCACCCGGAATTGGTGGGCTGGAACTCACAGGCACTCAGATGTGGAATACTTCAAATGGGATTCCCGCCTCGCTGACCAAATTTCGTGTATCGAAGAAGTGATAAATCCCAAAGGCCGTTCCGTGCAGATGTACATGGACTTTTTACATAAACCTAACGCTCATCGTAGCACATGTAGCTTGGACACACGGTGCATCTTCGCAACCTTTGCAACACTCTTGTTGCGCGTTTGCCTCAAGAGCTTTTGCCAGGTGGATTAGATCAAAAATCTGGATGTTCACACACTCATGATAACATGTCGTGTACGCATGATGCCTGAGTGTGTCTAGGTAGTAAGCACTGTCACCTAATGTAGAATCATATTGCAATCCCACCTCCATCGTCACCTACGCCACATACCCTCAGATCTCCTTCTAAATCGATGACTAAGCGATTGCGTCGCAGAAATCGAACGTAGATTCATCCTCGTCAACAGGTTTTTGTGATCCTCCTTATTATAGGCAGCTAAATCTATTCTCTGTTGATTCACGACGATACAGCAGAGCGCGTCAAGCGGTTGAACCCACCCTTCAGCCTTATCCTACCCAACTAGCTTGAACCGGAACCCGGAACTCGCCGGCCAATGTCCACCCCCCCCACTGAGGATCGGACCGCACTGAGCCAGGCGCTGGCCCTGACCGACACGTCACCACAGGGCACGCCCCCTGACAGCACTGCCAATCGAGGCACGCTCACAGATGATATGCTCGATGTGGTGGCTCTTCGCTATCTCGCGAAGCGCGGCTTTTCCGAAGCCGAAGCGCTGCTTGCGGAGGTTGAGGCAAAGTTACAGAGCAAGGGGCAGGGCTCTCAAATATTGGAGATCTTGAACGCGACTGCTGACGAGCATCTCACATCACGTGACCAAGACGATGAGATTCTGTCGGCAGCCATACAAGGAAGGTCAAGACTGGATGAAGAAGATGAGGAAACACCTGATGAGGCAATCCAGGATTTGGAGCGGGCACTGCAGTACGCGATCCAATTGCGATGTGACTTCGCGGTGCAAACCCTGGCAGCATTATTCCCAGTCTTTCTATCCATGTTTACAACTCGCTGTAAATCTGGGAATGATAGTGGGGCAAGGTCTTTGTTCGCAATCGCGAAACCAGCTTTTGGTCGTTTTGGTGAATTGCTCTCTGCTGCACGTAGCTCCAGCTCTGGTCGGGATAGTAGCACACCGACACTGGCCACAGCCATCCAGGAATGTATGACCGCTTGCAGTGCTCGTATCCGGGTCATCATGAACGCACTTCAGTCGCTTGGAGCAGGGTCGGATCCTGCCTCTAGCAAGAGTGGTGGGTTCGCGCAGCAATCTTTCGACGAAGCCGCGTTGTATCTGAAGCTTGTAGAGAATGACGAGATTTCTAGGTGGCTTGCGAATCCACGGTGGTATCTCGCGATTGAAAGCGACTGTTGGGATGCGCTCTTCTCTTACTTGACTGTACGACAGTGCCACACCGTCCTGCGACTCATCGTGTCAACTGTTTCACTTAATTTGATTGCAACCTCCACCGCACATTCAATTAAACCGACTGAAAAGGATTTGGCAGCCCACGCAGAGCTTGCAGCGATTACGGCCTCAGGGCAAGAAGCGGTTCTAGAGTCTCTGGCTGCAGTGAAGCCCCCACCGATCCCTTCGCTATACCCTTCTTACGTTTCGCCAGCAGGCGAACTCCAAAACGTGTATGGTGGCAAGCCTGGTGTAAGCTCCCTGCGCAAAATGTCAGCATCACTACTTGCAGGTGCTGTTGAGTCTCAGTCGGCTCCACCAGGTCTCGCTCGGACCGGCTACATCCCAGCAAGTACCAAAGTGGGTGGTGAGACCGTGGTTTTCCCAACGTCCGTACCAAGCTCAGGATCCGCACCTCATGCCTCTGGTGAAGCAGCCATGAAGGATCTGCGCGTGGTCTCCCGGCCACCTCACATTGTAGCGTCGACTCTGCTCTTCGAGTCCGAGCTGCTTTCAAGAGTGCCAGTATATTGGGGTTTATTGCCAGCGGTGATGACTGAGGAGCACGCATATATAAGGATGCTGAATGAGAGACTTAAAGAGGTAGAGCAGATTCGTGCTCGGAAGTTGCTTGAATTCGAGTCTGAAATGGGTGAGGTCCCGCGTCCTCAACTCGAGCCGTTACAGCAGGCTCCCGTCACCAACTTCGAACTGGAGAAGATGCTGTTTCCGGCGGAAGATCAGCTGTCAACGTCGTCGAGTGAAGGCAAAAGCCAACAACCATTCGGTGCAATGTCTTCCACCCCTGGTAGCAATGCTGAAGAGGACGTTGATCCCAAACTCACGTCCGCGTTCGTTGTCAGCCTGAAGCGCAGAGTCGAGAAACTATTGAAGCAGACGCTTCGAGACTCGGCAATTACTGTGGAAGCTAACCTCGCGGCGGCCGCGGCATCAGTTTCTGCGAGAGCATTGGCACTCATGAAAGACCCAACGGACTTGCATGCAGCAGCGTCAGCAGCGGCGACGGCCGGGGCTGAGGCAGCAGCCACGGTCTACAAAGAGGCTCAGGCTGCAGATCCAAAGGGTGGGAACCTTCTAGAGCGTCCCAAAGTGCCAACAGCAGCACTGCAATGGGATCGTGGCGTCATGTTGCACATTTTAGCTGATTTACGAAGAGCTGTCACGCTATCACAAGATCGTCTACCTGATTGCGCGCTTATTACCATGTTGAATGACTACGGCCATGTTATCACAGGCGTGACATGCACACCCGATATGAGCTATGTCGTAGCGGGTCTCCAAGATAGTACTATTCGTGTATGGCACTTCGCGCCCACCATTGCAGTTCCTATGGCCAGCCCGACGGATCTTCAAGCCATGAGGAAGCGACCTCATCCGGGTAGTGGAGAAAGCATTTTGCTAACGACTTCGAGTGGTAAGGTTGTCCCCTTCACCCAGCGATCCAAACTGTCCCGCGTGCACGGTATGACAGCGCCACATCTGGGTGTCTCGGTCCTAGATGAAGACTGGCCCAACTACGTGGCCTTTGACCCTGAGGCAGTCGCGAGCAATATTCTGAACATCCTCACGAAGTCAGAAGTTCCGGACGCGAACAAGCCTCATTTTGGTATCGCAAAAGTGCGGACCCCAGGTCGTGGCCGATGGGCTCCTCAGCTAACAAAGTTGGTTGGTCACGCCGGTGCTGTCACAGCCCTTGCGATCACGGTTGACCAGCAGCTTCTCGTTTCAGGAGGCGCAGATGCCAAACTGAACATCTGGCATCTCGCAACCTCACAGCTTGTCTCAAGTCTTGCCGGTCACTCTGGTCCCATTTGGAGCATATCTGTGGCACCGCTCGGCGGCTATGTTGTAACGGGATCCCAGGATGGAACCGCTCGACTATGGCTGACTGACTATGCCACAAGCCTCAGAGTATTTATTGGACATCTCGGTCCTGTGCGTTGCACGGCGTTCCATCCTAACAGTTCCTATGTTGCCACGGGCTCCGACGACCAAACCGTCCGTATTTGGGACATGGCTACCGGCGCGTGCGTGCGTTTGTTCTTGGGCTACCACCGTTCCCCCGTTCGTTCGGTTGCTTTCTCCCCTGACGGTCGTCTGCTTGCATCTGGCGGTGAGAATGGTTCTATTGTCATGTGGGACCTACCATCCGGCCAAGCTATATGGTTTGTTCAAGGTGGTGACGCATTGTACCCCAGCCCAGTTACAACTCAAGGAGATGGTCACATAGCACCAGTCCAGTCAGTGAGTTCGTATGACGATTCAATGCATTCAAAGGTTATGCCTCAGGTTCTACCTGCTGCGCTTGGAGCAGTCGGTAGTGCTGCCGCGAAGTCGTTCGATCTTGCTGAATCTGTTACTGGTGGTGCATATTTCGCAAGGCCCGCCTGCCCAGCGGGGACTGCCCATGTGAAGTCAATCACTGGTCTAAGCTTCAGCTCCGACAGTGCAATCCTTGCTTCCTCTTCGGCCGATGGCTCTGTGAAGCTATGGCGAGCGTATGCCGGACCGGCCGTCAAATACCTTTCACCCGAAACGTCATCCGCACTGAATGCACATCCGTTGCATCAGCGGGCCATGCAGCAGTTCTACTCTGCGGTTGATATCTTCTCGACTTCCCTCACTTCGAGTCCAAACATTTCGGAGGTAATGGGAGGCACGACCGAGACTGAGGGCCACCTTGTCCCACCCCGCATGCAAACACTTGATGAAGCCTCGGCCACCCTGCAAAGAGTCCTCATCAAGACCTTGCCAACAAAGTCAACCCCGGTATGGTACTCAGCTTTTACGCCACGTAACCTACTTCTTGCCATTGGTGTCTTCAAGGCGCCTACGGTCGAGCTTTAGCAGCGACTAATCGACGTCTTACGAGGCGGCTGAGCAGCTGTCCGTAGAGGCTGTGGGCCATTCCATCCATTTCCCATCAGAATCAGTGTATCTCCTAGTGACTGGCTCCATTCCAGGCTCGCCCGTGTCACTTCACACTTTGTCGGACTTCGAGGTTATGGGTTATTTCTCTTACATCTTCATAGAATGAGGATATTTTATCGGTTATTGCGGATTGGAGTGTCGTTATCTTGAATTATTTTATGCTGTACGATTTACTCCACCCCATTTCTATGGTGCCTGTGGTGCGTGTGTGAAGTCAGATCGCGGGCAAGGCAGCAGTCCTAGCAAGTACTCGCTAACCGTCCTGGCCCGAATTTGAAGCTGCTCGGGTCTGAGGAGAGTGAGTACCAGAGTGTATTACGATACAAAACTGAGAGGTGTGAGAGGTAGGTGCAGCACGCAACGTGTATATTAGAGTAGCTGTTAGTGCGACACCTTCAGTTACCCACTATTATCCGGGATATATGGTCGTAGTTATTGCATAGTCCTCCCTTTTGTCAGTTCGTGTAACCTCTCGGTAGTCGCTCCACCATGTTTTTCGACTCGTTTAAGTTGTACTCGTCTTGGATTTACGATATATATTACTGCACTACACTCTTCAATTAGCTTATATTGATTATATTCAATAATTGTTATGTTACTTCCAATCCATTTACATATATAGGCCATGAGTAAGTTTGCTGAGATCCAGCAGGTTTGGCAAGCCGCTCGGCTAGGGTCTCGCCGCGGAGCAGTAGTACGGCTGGGCCAGGACATACCTAATCTCGTCACACCGAGCCCGTCTCTGCCCTCAGTTTCTGTGGCTCTCGCAGAATCCCAGTCAAAGGACAGCGTGACCGGACATCCGACAAGTGCGACGGTCGCAAAATTTGCCTCCCCTGCGACGCCAGTACGCACACGTGACATTACACGGGGTACGAACTACGCATCACAGAGGAATATCACACATGCACCTGTGATCTGCAACTTTGGTCACCCGCTGCGATGCTTCTCGACGAAAAACTCGGGAGATGACGATGCGCTGGACACAACCGAGAAGAAGGACTCTGCTAAAGCACACGGCGACGCCGATGTGGAGAGCAACTCGACGCCTGCATCTCTTCCTGACAAGGAACATCCTGTGGAGTCTGCTGCACAGGTAGAGGCAGAAGACGAAAAGAAGCAAAAGGAGTCAAAGGATAGCAATGTGCAGGACGACGAGGCGACACTGGATTCGCTTTACCAATTAATTAAGGCTGATCTCCTGCGCCTCGAATCCAAGACGAAGGAAGCACGACATCAACAACAAAACCGTTCCCAGCAGAATGCAGCTGATCTCGTTGACAAGCTGCCAGAGACGGACAAGCTCTATGTATTGGAATCCGATGCACCGACCACTGGGTCCGCGAATGGCAATGAAGTTGGAGATGGATACGACCAGCCCAATAACCGTAGCAGAAGGCGATCGTCACGTCGAAAGTCGACCCATGACTATGACGACGAGGATATCGAGGAATGGGGCGAGGAGGGCTTCTCCACAACACGGTCGCCGCAGCATGCGTTCAAGAAGTCGCACAAATTCTCTCCTGATAACCTCCAGGATGCAGGCGATCGTTCATCGCAGTACCATGGTTTCCGATCCAAGCGGCGTGGCAAGCCCCTCGATCAGCACCTAGAAGACCCGGACCAAATCGAGGGGAAGGAGAAGCGTGATGAGGGCACAAGGAAGAGTAGGTCATTGCGACGAGCGCTTCAAGAGCAATCTGCAGCAGAAGCGCTTGCTTCACAAGTTGTTGACGACGATGACGCATTTAGCGAAGAATTCGTGGTTGAATATCCCGGAAAGGGGCCTGAAGATGAGGAGCGCGTGACGCGCGCAATGAGACAAGCCGCTCGAGCATTCGCCCTCAATGGTGCAAAATCAAAGTCGTCCTTGCCTTCTTTGCAGCGCGGACCAAGCCCTTCCGCACCGCCAGTGCTGTTCTCTCAGAAGGGAACCTCGCCGTTGCCGCTGGATCCAGAATCAACGAAGCCAAGCGAACGCATCAAGGGTGGTCTCACAAGCAATGCGGGTGGAATCAACTCTGCGAATGGGCATAGTGCGACAATTGATGCCACCACTCCCGTCATCCCTCCACCGCAGACACCGTCTGAACGCCGGGTAGCCTTGCAGCTGGCAGGTGGCAATCTTACAGACAGGAAGGTTGCGGAGCGATATGCCAAGTACCTTGATGCGATTAACAAAGTCCGTGAGAGTATTCAGAAACAGTCAGATGAACTCTCTCCAGAAGAATTTGAGCGCCGGCTAGAGCTTCTAAGGTCTATCGAAACCAAGGCAGAAGCCGTGCTGAAGACAGCAGACGACTTCCAATTTATGCTGGAGAATGGTCTCCTTCCCGAGAAAGGGGGAGAATTGTCAAATACTGATGAGAACAATGAGGAGAGCAAACCCGGGGTCACAAGCCCATCGTTATCTATGCTTGAGGATGGCAAATCCGCAAATATCGAGCCACAGAGCAGCAAGTCTGCTGACGAGTCACCAGACCAAGAGCCTCCTCAAGGTCGAGGAGGAATGGGTGGTAATGGCGACGGCAACGGTGATGGTGACGGTGACGGGAATGGTGATGACAAGGTTCTACCCAAAGTTCCAAAGTCGTATACACCCGTTCCCCTCAATTTCCGTCCTCTCCCTCATAGTTCGCAGGCACCTAGGATGTCGAACGTAATCGCTGTCGGCATCACGCAGCGACCGCTGTTCCCAGGTCTATACTGTCCCGTCACAATCCGCAACCCTGAGTTGATCGCTGCGATTAAGCGACAAAGTGAGTCTTCTCTGCCGTATGTGGGTGTTTTCCTCAAGCGATCACAAGATCCGGCAAACTTCCTCAAGCAGCGTGGTGCAATCTCGCCGTCGAAGCCTAGTGAGCCGCCGTTGCGCCTGACCTCGTTGCCCAAGACTCTTGGATCGCTACTGAATAACAAAAATGGAAGTGTTCAAGATGAGGGGAAGACTGACATTCTTGAGGACTCGGTCAGAGCTGAAGAGTTGTATGATGTTGGTACCTTTGCTCAGATTTTCAGGACCGACACGCTTGCGGATGGAAGCCTGTCAGTAATCCTAGTCGGTCTTCGAAGAATTCGATCTCTTGGTGTCAAGCCACAACCAGTTGACGAGCCTGAGTCCGAAAAGAATGAGAAAGATGAAGGCAAGCAAGGCTCGGCTGAGGGTGTACAACCCAAGGCTCAGAAGAAGGCTCGACCCAATGTCCTCGAGCTGATGGTGACTCACGCCGACGAGCCAAAGCTGAGTCTCACCAAGAGTGGGATTGAAGGAGGTGATCCAGAGTACCAAGAGGAGTTGGTCCGTGCGTACATGTCAGAAATTATGGCAACCATTCGCGAAGTGATTAAACGTCATCATGTATTCCAAGAACAACTCGGCTTCATTTTGAATACGATCGATTGGCACAACCCTGAGTCGGTTGCTGACGTCTGTGCCAGCCTGACACTTGCGTCACCCGAAGTGCTCCAAGACGTTCTCGAAACCTGGGATGTCACAGAGCGCCTGAACAAGGCTCTGCTTCTTCTGCGAAAGGAGCTCGAACTTGCAAAACTACAGCAAAACATCAACAAAACAGTCGATGAAGCTCTCGCCAAACTGAACCGAAAGCATCTTGTAATGGAGCAGATCAAGCACCTCCGCAAAGAAGCTGGACTAGATAATGAGCGTGATACGATCCGGAAACGGTTCTACGAACGCATCAAGGACAAGCAGCTCCCGGTTGAAGTCGCACAAGTCATTTCCGATGAGTTTGCACGCCTGAGCACTTTGGAAACGTCGTCGTCTGAATTTAATGTTGCCCGCAACTACCTTGACTGGCTCACATCACTGCCATGGGGTGAGTACAGTCAAGATATGTTTGACATTGATATGGCCGCGAAAATTCTGGATGAGGACCACTACGGTATGGAAGACGTGAAGCAGCGTATCCTTGAGTTCATTGCATCGTCCAAGCTATGCGGTACGACCCCTAAGGGTAAGGTGATGCTCTTTGTTGGCCCTCCTGGCGTCGGCAAGACATCGATCGGTAAGTCGATTGCGCGTGCGCTTGGACGTGAATTCTACCGCTTCTCTGTAGGTGGCGTTCATGACGTCGCGGATGTGAAGGGTCACCGTCGAACCTACATCGGTGCGCTTCCTGGTCGACTCGTCCAGGCACTGAAGAAGACCAAGACCATGAATCCGGTAATTCTTATTGATGAGATTGACAAGATGGGGCGAGGATCGCTGCATGGTGATCCAGCCGCAGCGCTGTTGGAAGTGCTTGATCCAGAACAGAACTCCAATTTCCTGGATCATTACTTGGATGTTCCTCTCGACCTTTCGCGTGTGCTTTTCCTGTGTACTGCAAACACGTTGGATACCATTTCTGCCCCATTGCTCGACCGTATGGATGTCATTCGACTTTCAGGCTATGTGGCTCAAGAGAAGGAGCAAATCGCGAAGAACTACCTGCTCCCAGCGTCACGCGCGAGTGTTGGTGTCTCTCCAGAGGCCGCAAATATTACGCCCGAAGCGATCCGTCATCTGATCAAGTGGTATTCACGTGAGGCCGGTGTGCGCAATCTCAAAAACTTGATCGACAAAATGTACCGTAAGGTGGCATACCAGTTAGTTAAGGCCGGTGCAAAGAGCGCTGTAGGGTTAAATGCCATGAATGATCAATTGATGAAGCAGAGATTTGAAGAGAAGCGGACAGCGGCCGCAGCAGCAGCAACCGCAGCAGCAGCAACCGCAGCAGCAGCCGAAGTTGCAGCAGAGACAGCAACAACGGCAAACTCCACCTCTTTAACTGCCTCAGAGAATGACACTAGTGCGACCCCTAAGGAAAAAACGGGGTCCTCGGAGGATAAGCCCAAGCAGCCACAGATTACTGTCGATGTCCACAATCTTACCGAGTTTGTTGGTCAGCCTGCATTCACGGAAGAGCGTCTGTACGACCGCACACCTGTAGGTGTCGTCATGGGTCTGGCTTGGAATAACGCTGGCGGTGCCATTCTGTACTTGGAGTCGGAAATCTCAGATAGCTTCAGGAAGCTGCGCAAGCCTTACTCTGAACCTATTCCCTATGTTATTGACACCAAGCCGACTCCGGCTCCAGCTCAGGATGAATCCAACAAGGAAAACAAGGACAATGCTCCCTCATCGAATGTCATGGTCATTCCTTCGAATCCCTCAACTGCAGATGGTGATGAGAAGGGCAGCCATAGAGGCGGTTCATTAGTCGTTACGGGTCAGTTAGGTGATGTCATGAAGGAATCGACGACAATCGCGTATACTCTGGCAAAGGCCTACCTGGCTCGACTCTACGAGGAGCACCAGAAGCTGAAGAATGACCCTGCTGCAATTGCGATGCCTGTTCTCGAAACTGCTGCCACAAAGCCTTTGACTCAGCATGAGACCTTCCGCGAGGCTATCCGTTCCGAATACGCCCGCAAACACGGTCTCACTGGCGAAGCTGCCAAGACTGTCCTTCCCGAAGGAGAAGCTTTGCCACCCACATATGTGTATGCCCCCTCGGCAACGTTCTTCGCGGATCATCAGATCCACATCCATGTTCCCCAAGGAGCAACTCCTAAGGATGGCCCATCTGCTGGTATCGCCTTGGTCACATGCTTGCTTTCTCAGGCCCTCAACCGACCTCTTGTGCCCGAAATTGCAATGACAGGTGAGGTCACCCTTACGGGTAAGGTGTTGCCCATCGGTGGTGTCAAGGAGAAGCTTATTGCTGCAAAGCGAGCTGGCATCCACCACATTATTGTGCCCCGTGCCAACTTGCCAGATGTGAATGAGTTACCTGCTTACATCACAGCGGACCTTACCATTTATTTTGCCGACGTCTACGACCATGTTCTCCGCCTCGCCTTGGGTTGCCCAGATGCTCTCGGTGGCCGTACAGCCGAACCACCATTGATTAAGGTTTTCCCCACACAGGCCGAATTAGACGCGCAAGCCCCTGCGAAGGACGACGCCCAGAAGCCTTCGTCTGGGTCCTCGACCGATCCCAACGATAAGCCGTCTAACGCTCTCAATAGGGCAATGGCAGCAGGTCAGCGCACGATTCTCGGAGCGAACCTCTTCAATGACCTGTTCTTGGACTAGGGGGGATTTGCAACCGAACCTGACTTACACCGGACCCAACCTCAATACCAATCACTTCAGCTTCCTGTCTCGTGTATATTTAGCACTCTTCCAACTTGTTATTTCCCATTTATCCGTAATTTCACCACGCACGTGTCCTTCGGGCGACGAGTAGTAACCACGAGCTCACTGGAATAAACTAGCTAGAACTTCGTGCATATTATGTCACGCATCATTCGCTGCGGCTTTCAAGTGAAGTCAAGCCATGTCAAGCCACGTCAAGCCATGTCAAGCCACGTCAAGCCATGTCAAGCCACGTCAAGCCATGTCAGGCCGTACCAGGCTCTCTCGCGAGGTGGCGGGAAATTTTTCTTCGCGCGAAGAAACCGAGGGAAGCCAAGAAAAGTGAGATTTGGAGGAAAACTTGATTCGAGGATCGGCGCGATCGCTGCATTACCCGGTGGATTTTATTCTCGAAACACACTCGGGTGTGGCCTAAAGGCTGGGATCTTGCCACTTTATCCCACCTTCCTGAAGACACGGCTCTCATAAGCCATAATATCCGCAGCGTCCCTGCTGATTGAGTACACCAATGAGCGCTTCTGGCACCAGTGTGCCTTGGACGCTCGCTTCGGCATCCGCCACCTCGACTGCCGCACAAACACGAGCGCAAGCCAAGGCGCAGTCCCAGATCCCGGCCGCGCCGCTGCCTGGACCTCCCGACTTGGCCAAGCAGTTCGACCAGCTTGCAATGAAGTCCGCTGAGTTCCTGGCACAAACTGGTGCAACGAGCCGTGTTGTACCTGTTACAAGCGTACCCTCGCTTACAGGTGTGGGTGTGGGCCTGAAAGGTATCGGAACAGCTGCAAATCTCCGCAGAGGAAGCTCGTTAGGGAGATTACCAACGAAACAAGCCATCCCTCCAGTGCCAGTGCCAGGTGCACTACGCGTCCAGCCCCCGGTACCTCAGGTTGGAATGAAGGATACGACAAGCAACATCCACTTAACTGCACTACAGAATCGTACACAACAGCAGGCCCCAGTACGCAACGAGAGTATTACTGACAATGCGACAAGACATCATGCGCAGTCCGACGAGTCGTCAGATGCAGGAGCCTCTCCCCCACGCACCACAAGAGTGAGCAGGACCTCGAAGGAAGAGACACCGGACACGCGCTCACAAGCAATAGCCTCGTCAGAGCCCCGTGGGAATGATGTGCCTTCTCTGCTTGAAAATGTTCCAGGTGCCGACACACTCACAACTCCTGCCATGCTAAAGAAAGTGGTGCCAAGACGATTCGATGCTTTGATGGATACCCCGGTCACTGGAACGGAGCCCGCCAGTGACACAAAGGATGAGGCGTTGAGTGCCCGGAGATTAAGATCATCTGCGAGGATCGCAGCGGCTGTGAGCGCAGCGGTTTCAGCCGCGAGTATGGCCGTCGAGAAGGTACGTAGTGTGAGCATGGCAGAAACACCTGTGGCAGCTCCAAGCACCACTGTGTCTCGTCGTGGTTCAGGCAAGAGGGAAGTAGGTGATCAGGTTGAGCGAGATGAAGAAAGCAAGGGAACCGCTGCATCATCATCACAATCGGCAGCAGCACCGAAAACGGCGCTTATAGGTAGAACAAGGCAGAAAAAGCAAGAACCCGAGCCAGTGCAAGAAGTTAGCTCACCCGACGTGGCAACCAATAAGCGCCAGTCAGGTCCCCGAAGCCATATGCGGGATACGCCGGCGTCGAAGGCACAGACGATAACGACGCCCATAGCGAATCAGCGTAGCAATAAGAACATGGAAAGTGATGCTGTTGGGGTTGACAAGTCGGATACGCCAGTGTCGACAATTGAGCGGTTATCCCGACGTGTATCTGCAGCTGCAGCCTCCTTGCTTGTCCCTGAGACGCCGAGCCCCGCCCATACCTCAACCCCCGGACGAGATATAGCCGCTTCGAGCATGTCAAATTTCATCACCGATGCAGCCTCCGAGGACGATGTACATGATCTGGATCGTCAGGAACACCAGCCAGCATCTGGAGGTGGCACTACTCCCCCGGTACCAGCTGATTCAACGGAAGGCGCTCAACCCAACGTTGGAGCAACGACCTCTGGCGCAAGCGACGTGCCCGTGAAACGAGGTAGGGGCCGGCCTAAGGGATCGACAAAGGCGGCAAAGGCGCTTAGGGAAGCTGGCTTGTCACAGACTCAGCCATCTACATCCCAGTCAGCACCTTCGTTGCAACTTCGTAAAACCGTGTCCGCTGCCACTGCCTCCAGCTCCAGCACGACTGCACCCCCGACAGGTGAGAATGGAGGCCAGCCAGTCAAGCGAGGGCGTGGTCGGCCTAGGAAGCATCCCGTGCCAGATCAGGCGCCGCCACTCTCGTCTGGTGTGATTGTCCCTCCCATTGCCTCAGTGAGCACAAGCTCAGCGGCTGCAGCTGCAGCAGCTGCGGCAGTAGCTGCGGCAGTCACAGCACAGCAAAGCTTACGTGATGCAGCTCTCTTTTCTGCTACTTCAACGACCCCAGCTTCATCTGACTCCTCTAGTTCTTCGAGCAGCTCTACAACTTCGAATGGCGACTCGGATGAACCACTGGTGACTCCATTGAAACGTGGTCGAGGCCGGCCGCGCAAGGTGCCGCTCTCGGCTATTAGAGAGGGTGATGAAGAAAACGAAGACGACGATGGACCGATGGTTTCGTCCGACTCTAGCTCAAGAAGTGCTGCCGTAAGGACTGAGAACTCGTCGTCAAGCTCCGTAGGTGGTGCGACAACTCCATCAACTGCAAGGGGATCCAACCTTCCTGCCAGTACACCACAATCACCAGAAGATGCATTCTTCGCACTCGGGAAAAGAACCAATCCAGTCGCAACTCCTATCTCGGACGAAGAGATTCGACCTGAAAAACGAAAGCGAGGACGCCCACCAAAGGTGCATAATGAGAGTCCATCAACATCGCGAGTGGCAGCACTTGCTGGAGTTGAGAACCCCTTAGCGCCGATTGCAAAGAGTCCAATACGTCCGTACCAGTCGACTGTTGCCATGCCTTCTGGAACCGTATGGACTCACGCACAATTGGATTTGCTATCGCAGGCACATGCGATGACGGATGCAACCGACCTTCGTTTTTGGCGCACTGTGGCGGTTACCTTATATCAACTTTCGTTAGGTCTCGTCCGATTCACTCCGATACAATGCGCGGAAGCTTGGCAGTACCTTAACTTCTCATCCCCGTCTGCCGACAGAAAGCCGCAAAGATCAAAGCATGTCTCAACGACAGCGGCAGGGGGGGCGGCAGTAGGAGCAGCAGTGACTCAGGCCTCTGTGGCGTCGGTCCACCCACAGCAGGCTGCGGGATCTTCCAATGATAAGGCCGATGATGAAGCAACCGACGAGGAAAAGGAAGATGGCAAAGAGCTGAACGACGATGAAGAGAAAGAGCTTGCAGCCGCAGCTGCAATCGCTGCTGGACTTGCTAACGCACCCACAATAATCGGCAAGCGACGAGGACGTCCTCCCAAAGTTGTCGCAACTCCCGTCGCTGCATCAACGGGCGATGGAAGCAAGGTTCATGGCGAATCTGGGGATAGTGCTGCGGAGGATTCTCAAAATCAGCCGAAGGGTCGTGTTACCAAGCGTGTTCGGATGCTGCAAACCTTAAATGCTGCGCTGCGACACTCAAACAACGAAGAGGCGGATGACGTGTTTCAGCATGTGACCCAAACGATCTTGCCGAAAGGGAAAACGGCCCCGGCAACTCCCGAGAGGAAGGCAAGTTCTCTTCCTGTGACGTCTACCTCCAGCCAGGAATCGACTGAGAGGACGACTCTCAGTCCTCAGCACAGATCAATTTCTAATAGTCCCAAAACAATTGGCAGTCCAAATCGCAAGCGAGAAGCACCTCAAGCTGGTCAGTCTCCCAGACAAATCAGTGCACTTGGGTTTAATCCCAGAGCTCTGAGCAACATTGACTTCGGGGACTTGGACGCGATCACTGCTTCAGTGCCAGACGTTGTCCCATCGGCCGCTGGAGCAAACGCTGTGGGGGCTAGACTCGTGACCCCAGCATCCTTACTAGGTTCCACAGAGAGCTTTGTTCGTAAGACGCTTAACACGAGTACTGCAACAAAGTCTGCAAGCACTGGATTAGGTGACATCACTGTCGCAGCCTCAGACCCCCACCAACACGTGGTCAGCGATAAATTCGTATCGATTGATCAGGCGAAATCAGGTGCCTACATCAAGGAACTACGAAAAGCGTCGGCGCAAGGCCGTGAGATGAAAGTATCGGCCGCGCTTGGTAAACCGATCGATGTGGTGAACAAATCACCACGAGTGCAGAGGAAACCTAAGCGTGCTGGTACACTGGCACATGAGCAGATGCAATCCATTTATGCTCAGTACAGCACTACCATGTCGTCACCTAACGAGAGGACTACGAGTCGGCAGACGAGTGGAGTGCTGCCAGTCACGAGTGCAGCCCTTGGAACAGTCAGCGTGAAGCTCAGGAAAGGTGCTGCATCGGCTGCTGCGGAGTACGTGGACAGAAGTGATGTGGCAGCCTTGATCGAGCGCACATCTCGGCTCCATGCGCGTGCAGCAGAACAACAGGAAATTGAAGGTCGCGAAGAGGATGATAGACCAGAGTACTATGGAATGGAAGAAGAGGAACTTGAGGAGGAGTTGCTTGAAGCAGAAGCCATTGCGTCGAAGGATCGCCTCCTAACGAGCACTTCAACCAGTCGACCGGCGTTCACAGAAACCGATGATTACGACGATGATATTATCGGCCATTTGAAGTAGGGGGAACCTGGAAACCACTGTATTGGACCATGTGACAATAAACAGACTACATTAGACATGTATGAATGTATTCAAACAACGTTCAGTTACGCCTGTGAATCAAAAATTGATTCGGCGCAACCCAAGAGTGGCGACACTTTCTGTAGGCTCACTCGGTTCAGAAGCTCCCAAGCTTGTGATAGGGAGCTGCTTCCGGAGTCTGACGTAAGAAGCCTCGATTCATCGTCAAGCTCGTATTCCGGGTTTGTGATGATGTCCTTGACTAGGGACAAACCCATCACGCTATAGAAGGTATGCATGATCTCTGCAGAGCTTGCCGGATCACGCCCAAATCCTCCGGTTTTGACACTGTGACATCGCATGTTGAACATGGCATTGGTAACGGGACACGTCAAACGGTCAATGCCTAGCAATGCAATCGTGGCGCCAGTCCAGAATGAATAGCACGAATCGCGAAGTTTGTTGATACGGCCGCGATAACCTTCACCCTGGCAAGCGATCAGCCATCGTTCGAGAGAGGATCGATCAGGAATGGCGTTCAGAGCATTCATTGCGGCTAAGGAGGCTACCGCTGTATATGTGGCTCCGCCATGCGCTTCCGCACAAGATGGCGAGAGCGCAAACCCGCCCTGCATTTTTCTTTGGCACTTTGCCAGGAATTGTACAGCTGCTCCATAGTCTTTAAAAATTACCTCTTGAAGTGGAGTGGATGAGGAAGCTGGATAAGAGAAGCCACGAGCCTCAAACCACTCCCTCATTTTGGTGGCGGTAGACTTCACCCGAGAAAGGATAATAGGGATCACAGCTGCACAGTAGGTAAACCGAACATCCGCATCAACCCTTTCGGACAGTGTACTCGAGAACCCTCCGTGACGGCGTGCTTGTTCCTGTAGAAGGATGGAGGGAGGCTTGTCGTCACCCATACCTACTTGGTTGGCTGGAGACACAAGGAGCTGGCATTCACGTAGCCAATCGAGGAGGCTGTGAACATTAACGCGCGAGAGATCATCACCCAATGCCAGCAGTGTGCACAAAGAAGCATAGGTTCCGGGTAAGCTACCTTCATCGCCTTCGGCATCGGCATTTCCGCATCCATCCCATATAAACTCGGCACCACACTGAGACGACTCTGATTCGACTTGCTGTGAGGGGAAGCGGAAGCACGGAGAAGCACGGAAGCCACCTCTGGGTACTTTCTTAGTGTCGACGGAGCGGCCGGGCTGTACTTGAAGACCATACACCCACTCAATCAGTCGCTTTCGCTCATCTGATCCTGGAGGTAACACAACGTCGAGCTGACCTAAAACGCTTAGTCCGGTTACACTAAAGTGCAACACTGTCATTTTGTTTGGATACAACGATAAGTAATCTGCTGGTATGACTCCAATGTGCAGACCAAAAAACGCAACGGTTCGGTCAAGGCTGAATGTGCTGAAGTCCTTGACACGGTGCCCGTGCCTACATCCTTCTGCAGGATGTATATCGCCAGGGATTTCGCGGAGCCGTGGCAAGACGCCAGCATTCGCCTCGTCCTTGTCACGAGCGCTACAATAGTGGCACTGTTCGCTGGATCCAGCAGTCGGGTCAGGGCCAGGATGAGTTGATACAATCGCATCGGCTGTGCCCTGCTCAAGGGGTGCTGTTTCGGCAGGTTGCTTTGCCTCTGCATGCTGTCTCAGGCGCTCAAGAACCGCGCGTTGCTCCGGATCGTCGTAAACAGTATCGTCTTCCTCGTAATCCTCTTCGCCATATTCCTCATCGCCTTCGTGTTCGTCGTCATCCTCGTTTCCGACACCGATGAGTTCCCGCAGCCGCGACTCATGCTCCCAGACGAAGACGCATGCGGGGTTGTTAGTCCGGGCAGAGTACTCACTAGGCTTCAGGAGTACGCCCGAGCATGCTGGATGGACTCGGTGGAACCTCGGTTTGGACATGGCCGCGTTGTGATACTGTTCGTGGATGGGTCGAAATGGGAAACAAAGCGTATTATCTCCCACAAATCAGTGTTAAACAGATGTTTGCTCGAGTTTGATATGAAATGCACCGCCTCGCCCACGAACTTCTACCCAATCCGATGTCCTGCAACCACACAACTTTTGTACATTTCCGTGAGGTGTGAATCTCGTGTCATAGCGCACTCCCCAGGGATCCAACTGCATATTACAACAGGTATCCTCATGTCAATCGCGGATCACATGTATATATTCCACTAACCCACTGTAGTAACCTGGTAATGACAACCACGAGCTCTGTGAAGCTCCCAGGTTCGATCGAATCTCTCGCGCTGAGCGCGCATGGAGTAGGTCTATTCGAGAGGCATGCACTTGCTACGTCTTTCGGCCTCGACCGCTCGTACTTCATAAGTCGTGATGATCCCATCGCACTCCATAAGCTTTATTCGAGTCAGATCCGCCTCGTGAAGAAGTTTCGCACGGACCCCGAACTCAATGCAGGTAAAGCTCTGGGCTCTGGGAAGCAGGACTCGGAAGAGCTCATGACTTGGAAGTCATTCTCACAGAACCTTCCGCCCGAATTCCGGCATAACGCCGCGATTCGCCAGGAATTCTCAGAATTCCTCGCCCGCGTCAAGACTTGGCTCATTGGTGACCACTCAGGTGAAATCGAGCCCGGTGAGCTGCACGGAGCCGCCAAATTAATCTATGACGAACTTAGCACTGTATCTCTGACACTGCTCTCCAAGGCTACGCGTGCCGGACTCGAGAAACGATTCGGTAAAGTCACGGACCAGGTCTTCACTTCCGTGCACCAACAGGTGTTACGACTAGTCAGCGAAAAGCGCAACGCTGAGCGAGTCTCCAAACTTGCAACATCAAAGCATCAGTCCAAGAAGGAAGCTGACTCCAAGCAGGCCGAGAAGGATGAGAAAAAGGACTCGAAAGAGCCTGCCTCAGAGAAGGAGGCAAAGCACTCAGAAAAGGAGAGAAAGAAAGGTGCCCATCTAGACCCAGCGTATGCCCCGGCTACTGTGAACTACGTGGGTGAGTATGGCGACAGCCAACCCTTTACAGATCCTACGGTGTACTATCTAGGTGCTTCGCGTGGCGCAGTAGCTGTGACACCCGAACAAACCCCACTCTACCCGATCCCTCGCTTCCGGCTTGAGTATTTTAATGTCACGCAGGATGACCCTGCCGTTGCGAGGTCCAGAGAGATGAAATCCGGTGGAGGCGAGGCTGTTACTTCGGCAGAACCCTACACCTACAAATGGCTTGTCGCAAAATGCGAGCCCTTCGTTACATACTCCGCAAGCGGGACCACTGACTTTGATGAATTTGCGATGGCGCGTGCAACCGTAGATGTGCTGAAGTCCAAAAAGTCATCTGAACAGATACAAGGTGAATTGCTGGATCTCTTGGGCTTCGAGGCGATCGAGTTGATTTCGGAATTGATCGCAAATCGTGCGATCTTGGCTGAAGTGAAGATCCCAACCGAGGCTGAGCTGCAGAAGGAGGATCAGACTAAGGTAAAGCACTTCGGAAAGCCCACCCTTACGAAAGAAATGAAGAAGAAGTTCGCCAAACTCACAGAAAAGATGGGTGCAAATGCGGCAGCTGCTGGTATGCTTCGCAATCCGATGGTCCATACCATGGACGCTGCGCAGTATAATCTGATCCACTCTCTGGACCATCTCAAGGGCGATGCAACTGCTAGTGTCCTTCAGGCGCAAGCAATGCAAGCGGAATACACACGTCTTCAGCAAGCTGCAGCCCAGGCTCAGGAACAAGGCGACGGAAGTGGAGACGGCCTCACAGTGCTGCAACAGCTGAGACAAACGCCTGGCATGCGCCCTGGCTATGTTCAACAACAATTTAAGACTCACTCTGAGGTGTTCATTCCCGCGACCGAACGAGCACCTCTTGTGGAAGAAGAACTTATTGGCATCGAGGCCTTTGATGAAATCGTGCGTCCTGCGCTTGCTGGTATCAAGCGACTCAACTTGCTCCAGAGCAAAGTGTTTCATTGCGCGTATGGCTCAAACGAAAACATGCTCGTATGTGCCCCAACCGGTGCAGGTAAAACAAACGTCGCGCTGATGACAGTATTGCGTGAGGTTATGAACCATGTTGAGGACAATGTCATCAACAAACATGACTTCAAGATCGTGTATGTAGCTCCGATGAAAGCGCTTGCCCAGGAAGTGACTGAAAAGTTCAGCAAGTTTTTGGCACCTCTGAAACTCATCGTGAAGGAACTGACCGGTGACACACAACTAACCAAGCGTGAGATCATGGAAACCCAGATGATTGTCACCACGCCCGAGAAGTGGGATGTTGTTACTCGCAAAGCGGGTGATGGCTCACTCATCCAGATGGTCCGCTTACTTATTCTGGATGAGGTGCATCTGCTACATGAAGACCGTGGTCCGGTCATTGAGATCCTTGTCTCGCGAACCATGCGAAACATCGAGACAACACAGCAACTGTGCCGCATCGTTGGTTTGTCAGCTACACTCCCTAACTATGCGGATGTTGCAGAATTCTTGGGTGTCAACCCCAAGACTGGCCTGCATGTTTTCGATGCGCGCTATCGTCCCGTTCCACTTGAGCAGACCTATATTGGTGTTAGTGAAAGAAATACTCTGGCGCGCCTCATGATCATGAATGAGATCGCATATCGTAAATGTGTTGACTCGCTCGCAAAAACCAACCAGGTAATGATCTTTGTTCATGCGCGTCGTGACACGATCCGCATGGCACAATTCCTCATCGAAAATGCGAGAGCAACGCATGAAGAGCACCATCTATCATGCAGAGAAGTTCCGGGCTGGGACGCCGCCATGGTCAAATTTAGCAGGATCTGCAAGACCCGTGAAATTGTCGAACTCGTCCGAAGCGGAGTCGGTGTGCATCATGCCGGTATGAGTCGTGCCGAGCGCACGTTTATCGAGCAAGCGTTTACCCAGGGCCACCTCGCAGTCATCGTCTGTACTGCAACTCTTGCATGGGGTGTTAACCTCCCTGCGCATACCGTCATCTTGCGAGGTACACAGATTTATGAACCCAAGAAGGGTGGCTGGACCGATATTGGTATGCTCGACGTGATGCAGATCTTCGGTCGTGCAGGTCGTCCTCAATTTGATTCAAGTGGTGAAGCCATCTTAATTACCTCCTCTGATAAGGTTGGTCACTACTTGAACTTACTCACTGCGCAGCTTCCAATCGAAAGTCAGTTCATTCAGGCGCTTCCGGATCATCTTAACGCTGAAATCATCCTGGGAACTGTGACAAATATGCGTGAGGCAGAGGAATGGTTGACATATACCTACCTGTATGTGAGAATGCTTCGCAACCCTCTTATCTATGGTATCCCCTTGGAAGACATGATTGTTGATCCTCGGCTGGTTGCACGAAGGCGAGAGCTACTGAAGAACGCTGCGCGGGAGTTGGTACAATGCAGAATGATCAAGTATGACCCTGAGAGTGGTAATCTCTATCCCACAGCAGTTGGTCGAGTCGCATCATTATATTACATTCATCACAAATCAGTAGAGACCTACAACAACCTGCTGCGTGCTCACATGCCGGATGAAGACATTCTTGAGCTCATCGCGCACTCTCGCGAGTTTTCGCAGCTGCGTACGCGCGAAGAGGAAGAGTCCGAAATTGCTCGTCTCAAGGACAACTTCTGCCCTTTCACGGTTAAATCACCCATGGACAGCTACGTCAGTAAGGCCAATGTGCTGCTGCAGTGTTACATTTCGAATCATAATGTTGAGTCCACCACTCTCGGATCGGATTCGTACTTCATTCAGCAATCTGCAAGCAGAATCGCGAGAGCGCTCTTCGAAATGGTGCTGCGCCGAGGGCGTGCCTATCTGGCAGCAAAGTTGCTCGACTTCTGCAAGATGATCGAACGCCGTCAATGGTACTGGCAGCACCCCCTTCGCCAGTTCAAGCAGCTGAAGCCTGCCCTGATACACAAGCTTGAGCAGGCAAATCTGGGACTTGAAGAACTTGCTGAGATGACTCTGGACGAATTGCATGGTGTCACGATGACGGGTCATCCAACATGTGCTCAGATCAAGCACTGTGTGGCTCAGATCCCATGGATTCAGGTTATTCCATCCTGTCAGCCCCTAACTCGCGACGTATTACGAGTTCAGCTGAAGTTGATCCCGCAGTTGCGGTGGAACTCTCAGGTTCATGGCAATAGCGAACCATTTTGGATTTGGATTGAGGATGTCGATTGTGAGACGATCTATCATCATGAATCTTGGTTGCTACCCAAGGGTCAGCACAACCAGGAGCACGTGCTCGTGTTTACAATTCCTATTCAGGAGCCACTACCAACTCAGTATGTGATTCGTGTGATCTCAGATCGTTGGATTGGCGCCGAGACCGTCGTTCCTCTCTCTTTCCAGTCGTTATTGCTCCCTGATCAGCATCCTCCACACACGGAATTGCTCCCTCTCCAGCCGTTGCCTGTCACCGTGCTTCAGGACGAGCGTGCGCAACGCCTCTACACTCGCTTCACTCACTTCAACCCAGTTCAGACCCAGGTATTCCATACTCTTTATCACACTGATACGAATGCACTACTCGGTGCACCCACTGGTTCAGGTAAAACAGTTGTTGCAGAATTTGCTTTGTTGCGTCTCATGCGTGCTCATCCTGACAAAAAAGCAGTTTATATCGCACCTATGAAGGCCCTCGCAAAGGAACGTATGGACGATTGGAATTCGAATCGCTCGTTCAAAGGTATTTTCGGATTGAAGATTGTCGAACTTACGGGTGATGCATCTCCTGATGCACAGACTTTGCGTTCCGCTCAGCTTATTATCACCACGCCGGAAAAGTGGGATGGTGTTTCTCGAAACTGGCAAACTCGCGACTACGTCTCAAAGGTAGGTCTTGTCATCATTGATGAAATTCACCTGTTGGGACAGGATCGAGGACCCATTCTCGAAGTGATCGTCTCTCGTATGCGATTTATCTCGAGTCAGATGAAGTCACCCATCCGCATTATCGGTCTTTCTACAGCGTTATCCAATGCAAAGGATCTGGCAGATTGGTTGGCAATCCCGCACCAAGGGCTTTTCAACTTCCCCCCTTCTGTTCGACCGGTACCAACCACTATCTATGTCGCTGGCTATCCTGGCAAGCACTACTGTCCTCGCATGGCCACTATGAACAAGCCGACCTATGCTGCAATTACCACCCACTCTCCTGACAAGCCAGTGTTGGTGTTTGTTTCATCACGTCGTCAGACTCGTCTGACGGGATTGGACTTGATTACCTTTGCAGCGGGTGACGGTCGACCCCGACGCTTCCTGCGAATGGACGATGAAGAGTTGGAAAATGTTCTTATTGGTGTGCGGGACACAACCCTGAAACACCTACTCTCGTTTGGCATCGGCATTCACCATGCTGGTCTCGCCCCGTCGGATCGTACCATCGTCGAGGAACTCTTCTTGAAGCTGAAAATTCAGGTACTTGTTTGTACCGCGACATTAGCTTGGGGTATTAACTTCCCAGCTCACCTAGTTGTGGTCAAGGGCACTGAATACTACGATGCCAAGCGGAACAAGTACGTAGATTTCTCGGTTACTGATGTTCTGCAGATGATTGGTCGTGCTGGACGTCCGCAGTTCGACAAGGAAGGTAAGGCATGTGTGCTTGTACACGAGCCTAAGAAGGACTTTTACCGCAAGTTCCTGCATTCGCCGTTCCCAGTGGAAAGCTCGTTACACGAACAGCTACACAACCATTTGAATGCGGAAATTGCCAGCGGTGCTATCACATCCGTTCTTGATGCGGCTGATTGGCTCTCATGGACGTTCTTCTTTAGAAGGTTGCTCATTAACCCCTCGTACTACGGTCTTGTGGATGCAACCCCGACTGGCGCTCAAAAGTTTATTTTAGCGCTGATTGAGAAGACCATTCTCGAGCTGCAAGACGCAGGATTGGTCGAATACGATCCCAAAACGTACACCGTAGCGCCCACCTCAATTGGTACAATCGCTGCGTTCTACTACATCGACTACAGAACCGCACAAATCTTCTGTAACAACTTGCATCCACAGATCAACACTCGTGAGCTTCTCGAATGCCTGTGCTGTGCACATGAGTACGCTGAAATGCCAGTTCGTCATAACGAGGACAAGCTGAATGAGTCCATGCTCCCACTTTTGAAGTGGCCCATCGCACCACACCTTGTGGGCGATCCACATGCAAAGACCAATATCCTAATGCAAGCGCGATTCTCCAAGTTGCCGTTGCCCATATCAGACTACCTCACTGATACCAAGTCTGCACTCGACCAATCTGCTCGTTTCCTGCAGTCACTGGTTGATCTTGCAGCGGATGCAGGCTGGCTTAATGCGACGATTCAAGCGATCTTGTTCGTCCAAATGATTGTCCAAGGTCACTGGCAGTGGGACAGTCCATTCACAAATCTTCCTGGGATCACTCGTCCCATTGTGCGCGTTCTCAAGAATCACAATATTGAGTCTCTGCCCCAACTAATGGCTACCGACTCCACCACTTTGCGTCGTTTGCTGCAGCAGTTGTACCAACAAGAAGGTGAGGCTGCGATTGAGCCATGGGCAATTTCAGAGATCGTCCATATTGCGCGATCGCTCCCACGAATCCGATTCAAGGTATTGACAGATGACGAGAAGGAGAAGGGAGGCGTGCCCAAACTTGAAGTTGAGAATGGTGGTGATCAGATCGAAGTGCGGTTTGAGCTCTGTCGTGAGAACGGATGGCTCCGAAGAGATGAAAAGTCCCGCAAAGGGCAGGATCCTGTTCAAGTCGAGCGAGCATATATGGCACGGCACCGTGGAAAGGAGCCACCTAAGCTGATTGGCCCAAAAGACGTCAAGACGAAGCGCGAAGGTTGGTGGATCTTGGCTGGACGTACCGATTACGATGCGCTGGATGCTATGAAGCGAGTCAGTGTCGGAGTCACTCCGGCACGCCCATCGCTTTTGATCACAACACCCCCAACTGAAGGGGTTCACCGCTACACTGCCTACCTGCTTTCTGATTGCTACATGGGTCTCGATCAAGAGATTCAATTTGATCTGGTTGTCAAGAATTCCGCGCCCTACGATGACTCGACTGTGCATGATCTCGAAGGTGGCCAGGTGGAGTGAGGTTGAATCAGCGCAATCGATTTACGGGCTCGACGAACATGGAATACAATACCAGCGTTAAATTTCACTCCAAGGGGTATTTTACCCCTCTATCGCCTTTTATTCAAATCGCATAGTCTCAGGTAGTCATGACTACGTACTGTCGGCAAAGTTGGAATAATTGTCCCTACTACGTTGATCCAGGTCGCAAGGTACGTTGCCTCAGGAGTTGGTTCACTTTGTTCTGATGGTGCAACGACCGCCGCCATCAATTCGGCTGTTCGGCAGGGATGTAAGCCTGGGCACAACCGTTGTAGCGCATGATGCTCTAGTAACGAGAACCATGTTGGGTCGTGTTTGGGGGCAGGTTGTGTGACATCTCTAGGTTCAACAAGTGTCGTGGCATCTTCATCACTGCGCGATCTCTGCTCGAGCAGGTCGCTGAGTGCTTCTACAAGTGTATCAACGCTAGTCGTACTTAGGGCCCCACCTAAAGGCTCTATCAGAAGCATGGGTACTTGAAACGCAGTTGAATATGCGATGTAATGAATCACCTCGTGTGTTGCCATTGACGAGGCCCTTGACTGTAGTTGCTGAGTTAGTTCGGTATCATCGTCGTCGCCCTGTAATACTAGCGCGGATTCAGCGGCGGAGCCCTGGGCTTGAACCGCAGAGTTCGATTTGCTCTCGGGTCCCAGCACGCCCTGCTGAATCACGATCGGTCTGGATCGCAGGTAGCCGGTCTGCATGAGAATGTTTGAATCGTCTGGTCTGCCAAACTGCGAAGGAGGAGCCACAAAACAACAGAGTAAATGTAGGTTTAAGGAAAATAGTTGTCAAAGTGAATCAAAGAAGCGAACTGCTCAGAGGGAACAACTTACCATCGCGAAGAGGCTCTGCTGCTGGCTAGCCTCAACCCAGGTCCAATCGGCTGGAAGCAGTCGTGAAAGCGTCACAGCATATTCTTTGAACTAGATGCAAAAGTAAGTCCGGAATCAGCTTGAGGATAGATGACGAGTATACGCGTCCATGTGTAATTCTCCTTCGCTGCTCAAAACTCAGGTGTACTCAAATCGATACCAGGAAGATGCCCCTTCGACTGTCCGAGGTCCGGGATGACCGGAGAGGGATGAACGTACCTGCTGGTAAGATATCCTGCCGGAATGGCTCATGCTGTGTCAAGGCTTGCCTCGGTAGGGAGGTCAGCCAGCCTGTGGCTCTGCGTCGTGACAAAAGTATCGCTCAACTCGTGTGCAAGTTGGAACCGAGGATATATGCGCTTTTGGGTAGGCCGAGCGCACGCGACTAAAAACAGAGTAAGGGTGCAACAGGCGCATGAAATACCCATGATCGATGAGTCGCTTGTGCGGGACTCGTTCTAGGTGCAGCACACCAGACAGAAAATCGCTCCCAGCACGCTGAGAGAAAGCTTCGCGCCCAAAACTTGACACTTGAAAAGGGTTGACTCTTGGCAGGTGCACTCGATAGACAGCACAAGCATTAAGTAGATACATAGAAGTGGAGTCGATTTGTGCAATTGGCATCAGGGCGCAGGATGTCCAGTGCCACTAATAACGCCGCACAAAATTCGGCGAATCAGACAAATCAGGAAGCAAAGCAGACAGGTGCCGAGAACACGGGAGAGACATGGACCGCACCCGAGTCAGCGTTCGCAGACATGCTGCGGGAGTCCAGCAAGACTATCAAAGAGGTCGTCGATGCAGACCAAGACAGTGTATGCAACGTTTGCCGCAGTGACGAGGCCGACGAGGGCAACCCCTTCGTTTTCTGTGATCGATGCGGGATCTGTGTGCATCGAGAATGCTACGGAACACCGCTCACAGTGAAGATTCCCGAGGATGAATGGCTTTGCGATAGATGCGAACAGAATGCACAAGACGAAATGTGTGCGCTATGCCCAGTACGCTATGGCGCAATGAAAAGAACCACGGACTGGCGATGGTGTCATCTTTCCTGTGCGATGTGGATTCCCGAGGTGTTCTTCCGCGGAGCAGATGGCCGCGAGCCGATCGATCTCTCACAGATCCCAGGCCACCGCTGGGAGAACGATTGCTGTCACTGTGGAAGCAATTACGGAGCGAAAATGATCTGCGGTCACAAGGACTGTGGGCGAACGTTCCACATCACATGCGGGTTGTTGAATAACATCTTCTTGGAGTATAAGGTCGTTCGCAATGCAGCGGATGTCATTGTTGCGCTATGTTTCGAGCATGCGAAGAAATGGCAGAGCAAGAAGAAAGGAAGGTAACGTAAAGTGTTGCCGTGGGTCTTACACAGAGCTGCGAGACCTGAACCAGCATCCTTTGCTTCACGCCGACCAACACTTCAGTCGTGTGCTGGCAGCGAAGACAGATGTTGTTCGCTAGTAATGTTCGCATAGGTTTATTATGCATGTATACAGTAACAGTGCTTAACAATAAAGATGATAATCCATACATAGCGCGTGACTTTGAGAGACACTTGACTGCTCCCAGTCGAATCTCAGCGAATTCTACTTGCCCTCCGCTGACTCACCGGCATTGCCCTCTGCGTCGTCACTCTCATCTTCATCCTCATCCTCCTGTTTCTTGAGCTTTTGCCTCGCCTCCTCAATGAACTTTTCGATCGCATTGCTATCTGAAACATCGATGCCATCGGATGGCAACCGCGACAAAACTGATTGGAGAGTAGAGATCCTATGGCCTTCTTTTTCGGTTTCAGGCGTCACAACCCGCATTGCAAATGAAGCTTCAGGATGAAGCCAATCATCCCACTCTGCGTCGTCATCGTCATCCTCGTCATCACCTCCAGAGTCACCTTCGACTTGTTCGATCTTGAGCTTTTCCTGAGCACGTTGCTGCAGATACGCTTTCCTCAGCAGCTCACGCTCCTCTTCTACTGACGGATGTGACACAACGAAATGACGCAAACCTAGCCTTGCCTGCTCGGCGTAATAGGCTCGTGTGCTGTCTCGGATTTGGTCTTCAATAAGCTTCTCTGGATCTGCCCTTGCGCAGGAGGGTCCAATCTCAGGTGTCGCAAGAACGGAGGATTTTGTCTCCGCGTCAGGCTCCTTATGTTCCATGGCAGAGGCCAGGCTCGATTTGTCTGACTTTAACTTCAGCTCATCATACGCAATGGGTGTGGCTTCGCTCTCCTGCAGGAAAGGGTACAAGTGCGCATCCCAGTCAAAAAGCAGTCCATCGCAGTAGCTCGGAGAATATGGGTGGAAGTCGACGACCCACACACGATCTTTGGTATCAACATACACGTCGTAGACATAGTGGCTGTGGGGAAATTTGTCCGCCACATGATCCACGTGACTGTCGGCGATTGCACGTCGAATCCTCTGTCGCGCAAGTGGCGATTGAAGATCGTCATACATCGTGAGGTCGCGTTGAGACACAGCTACGATGCGTTTGTGCGCTACAAACACGCGGAATTCGCGAGATGGGTAAAGGTTTGACCACTTGCGAAGGACGATCGCGAATGGGTACGGTTTATCCTCGTAGATTCGTACTGGAGCAGCTGGCGATTTCACTTTAGCCAGGTAATCGGATGGAACCTCAAATCCCGCCTTGGATGCACGTTCGGGGTAGTCAATCAGGTTGGTCACAGCACATTTCGCGGAGCCTTTAAGTAGTGTAATGACATCCCGTACGAACGAGCACTGAAGAGACCTATCGTGCGAAAGCCAGGCGCCGTCCTTCGGTGAGGTCCAATTCAACTTCGCAAACGCCTTCGCATCATACTTTGCGAGTACTGCGTGGATGGCCTTGATGATATCTGGGTGAAACGTGACATTGGACGGGTCGGAGTCCGGCAACAGGTTGTACACCTCGTCGGGGATGTCGATGCCATCCTCAAGCAGATATTCTACGAACTCCTTGTTGAGAGGAATGACGGTGCTTTGGATTGTGCGGGAGCGGAATGCTTCGAACCACATGGGGAACGAGAATTCCCATGGGTTGATCGTCGCGTCAACAGACTTCCAGTCTGCTGGGACTGGAAGTGGTTCATTTGTCTGCTCACCCACGAATATGTCGGGGTCGAGTCCAATATCCTGAAGAACTGATAGGCTTTTTGACATTCAAATTATGATACTCTGACTTATCTTGAACTAAATGTGCTAAAACCGCGGTTATTCTCGAAATCTTACGCCCCAATCGCCTAGTCCGCAGCATGCGCTAATGTGCGGTCTTAGGTTCGCATTTGCCCTCAACTGGCTGGATAAAATTTCGAATCTCGCGGTTCGCCGGGCCTGGTTGGTTGATTGGGACTCATGACCCAGGAGACTTGCGAGAACTGCTGCGTCACTAGGCATACCAACGTGAGTTGACTCAACCTGCATGTATTCTACATTTCACGCGGAAGATTTCATGGAATTCATGAACATAGACACAGGTTTATGCGACAGAGAAACTGCTGGAGCTTTTCCAGCAGCAGTCACGCACGTTGTAGGCTGCAGCTATTCGTACGTGTCCCACGAGAACTGAATGTGCTGGGAATGAGATGGAGCCGTCCGCAGAGGCGAAGCCCCAGAGCCCTTCGTTTCAACACTAGCTAACTGACTCAGCATTGGATTCGGTGGGGGAGCAACTATGGGGCCAATTGGATGTCCTGGAGGGTAAGGACGAATTTGAGAGCTGCTCTGTGAGCTGAGGTGGAAGCCTGATGCGGAGCTCATCCTCCCCGCACCTCCACTGGTATTGACGCCTCCGGCTGATGATAAACTCGGGCGCTCGGCTCCAAGCGCGTTTGCGCCCGCAACTGTCAGGGCGTTTGAGTGGGACTGAAGTATGGCCGAGATCGTATCGCGACCCGCGTTCTGGGCAGAGGACTGGGCAGATGGGTATGTTGCCTCACTTTCTCTACCTCTTCCAGTTTGGTTGCTGTTGCCTGATTTAGAGTCGGCAGACCCACTGCTATAATGTTGGAACACATATGGCTCAGCGCCTGTGGCCAGGGCGTTCAACAGTGCTGGATGGCTGCTATTAACATCTTGATTCTCGCCAGTGCTCTGGATTTCTGGGAACAAATCACCCATTTCTAAAAGTGGGGTTTGGAGAAGCAGCAGTGATGCGGAGTCTCCGGGAAGAAACTGGGAACCAGTTGTGGGTTGAGGACTACTACCACTGGATGCCGTGACTGATTCAGGTGCACTGCTTGAACGGGAAGCACGTTGACGTGGCATGGCGTTAGGTGCGTAGGTGTTGGAATCGACCTGACCTCCAAGGTTAGCATACTCTGGTAGAAGTGCCAAAGGAGGTTGCTGTCGCACCTGTTCCCGTTGCTGTTGCTGTTGCTGTTGCTGTTGCTGTTGCTGTTGCTGTTGCTGTTGCTGTTGCTGTTGCTGTTGCTGTTGCTGTTGCTGTTGCTGTTGCTGTTGCTGTTGCTGTTGCTGT